>Ga0081455_10004348_pt1 | contig 15947 bp, 15 predicted proteins | sample TabmetS3T2R1_FD_70207 | JGI IMG/M metagenome (GOLD analysis project Ga0081455, IMG submission 70207) | Tabebuia heterophylla rhizosphere microbial communities from the University of Puerto Rico - S3T2R1 | ecosystem: Host-associated > Plants > Roots > Rhizosphere ... | reverse complement strand
GTGCCCGACCAGGTGCGCCTTCTCGATCTCGAGATGGTCCATCACGCCGAGCAGATCGTTGGTCATCTGGTCGACCGAATAGCGGATGCGCGACCGGCTGCTCTCGCCCGTGCCGCGGTGATCGTGAATGACGACCTGATGCCGTTGCGCGAAGGCGGGGATGTTCGGCATCCAGTAGCTGCCGACGCCTCCGAGCCCCGGCACCAGCAGGACGGGCGTCCCCGCTCCATGCGTTTCGTAATGGATATAACCATCGCCGAGCGCGGCCTGCGGCATGTCGGACCTCGCGCCGACGTTGCGACGCGCCCCTTGTTGCCATCGACTGCCACGGTAGCGCACCGGATCGGGAGGTCATAGGCCTTCGAATGGATCGCCGACGTTCGCTCCGCGGACTCATTGCACCATGATCGCAGAGGTTGCTCGCGCCACCTGCGAAATTTGCCCGAGGGTTCGTTTTGCAGCGCAAGCGACTCTTTTCACTTCAGTGCGCAGAGCTCCGGCCTCCATACGGCATCTCCGGTCGCACCGGGAGCAATCCTTGGTTGGCCGGATCTGGCACATACGCCTCTGTGCTCGAGCGATTCTAGATTGTGCCTATCATAGGGAAGAACTTACGTTGCTGGTGGACGCCGAGCTAGCTATCCTTGGCCTTAAAAGGGAGGACGCTCATGCAACGGATGATAGGGTTCAGGGGCCGATGCAGCCGATCAGTATCTGCTCTGGCGAGCCTTGTGCTCTTGTCGGCCAGCCCGACAGATCAAGCACTCGCCCAACACAAGATCATTGAAGGCTTCGTAAGCCATGGTGCCTTGCAGTGGCCCGAATACATCGCGACCGAGTTCGGTTGGTTCAAGGAAAATGGTCTCGAGGTCGACATGCTGGTTGTAGGCGCCGGCGCCGCCCAGCAGGTTGCGGCCGGCGCCCTGAATATCGGCTACAGCGGATTCCCCGATTTCATCCGCGCAACCAATGCAGGCGCGCCGGTCAAGATCGTGATCAACGCGATTGGCCAGCCCCCGTATAGCGTCTATTCCAAGCCTGCAATCAAGAAGATCTCCGATCTTAAGGGCAAGATCGCCAGCATCGGCGGCCAGCGCGACATCACGCTCATTTACATGGAAGCTTTTCTCGCCGGCGGCGGGCTGAAAGCGAAGGATATGGATTTCGTTTACGCCAAGGCGACGCAGGACCGCCTCGCGGCGCTCGCGTCTGGCGGAGTGGATGCGGCGATCCTTTATCCGCCGTCAACGTTCCGCGCCGGCGCACAGGGCTTCACGTACCTAGGCGACATCGAGCCGTACCTGAAGGATTTCCCATTTACGGTGTGGGCGGCAAACACCGATTGGGCCGCCAAGAACCGGCCTGCGATGCTGGCCTACGTCAAGGCTTACGGCCGCGCTGTGCGTTGGCTCTACGACGTTACCAACAAAGAGAAGGCCGTCGACATTCTCGTGAAATATTCCCGGCAGGATCGTAAGGATTCCGCAGACACCTACGACTACTTCGTGACCAAGCTGAGGGCGTTCAGCGCCGATGGGTTGATCAGCGAGGCCACCTACAAAAAGATGATCGACGGACTGATCAGTCTCGAAGACATGAAGCCGCCGGCGCCGCCGATGTCCAAGGTCTTCGATCCGAGCTTTGTCCATGAAGCCTGGAAATAGAGGCCGATCATTGCGCGATCATCGTGCCGATCGTCAGATCATAGCGGGTCGGCCGTCGGCGTCGATCCGGCCTTTGAAGGCGACATAGCCGCCATCGATCAAAAGATCGGTTGCAGTGACGAATGCCGCGTCGTCGGAGGCAAGATAGGCCGCACCGGCGGCGATTTCCTCCGGCTCGCCCGGGCGATTGAGCAGGTGGCGCGGCCCTGCCACGGCGCGGGCCTGCGCCTTGCCGCCGGAGCGGCGACTAGAGCGTTCGGTCAGGATGAAGCCTGGCGAGATCGTGTTGGCGCGGATTTTGTCGACAGCGTGGTCCATCGCCAGGATGCGAGTGAAATGGATGAGCGCCGCCTTGGTGGTGCAGTAGGGCGAGCGCAACGGCACCCCCAGATGGCCAAGCTGGGAGGCGATGTTGATGATGCTGCCGCCTCCTGCGCGCCGTAGCTCCGGCACGGCATATTTGCACATCACAAAGGCGCCGGTGAGATTGACCTCGATGGCGTTGTTCCAGTCGTCAATCGAAAGCGTCTCGACCGTGCCATCGGGCGTGACGGTGGCGGCGACATTGACCAGCGTGGTGAGCCGACCAAATTTCGCAACAGTTTGCTCGACCGCGCCCTTCGCGCTTGCCTCCTCAGCGACGTCAACCTGGAGCGCCTGCGCACGGCCGCCGCTGGCGGCAATAGCGCGCGCCACCACCTCAGATTTGGCTGGATCGAGGTCGGCAATAGCGACCTCGGCTCCCTCCGCGGCGAAACGTCGGCAGATCGCGCTACCGATCTCGCCACCGCCGCCGGTGACCAACGCCACCCGGTGTGCCAGCCTGTCCGCGGTCGTCATCAGTTTGCCCCCTGCTGGACGAAACGGCCGTCAAAGATCGCCGACTTGGGCGGATATGGCTTCTTGATGAAGCTGATCTCAACGAGTCCCTCTGCCATCTTCTCGTAGGTCCTATCCGACACGTCGCCGTCAAGACCAAATAGTTTCAGCTTGGCCACCTGATAGTCGTAGGCCTCCTCGACGTCCTTGCGGGCTTGCTTGGCGTATTTCACGAGAATGTCGATGGATTGTTCCTTGTTTGCTGGATCGTAGAGCCAACGTACGCCGCGCCTGTAGCTGCGCGCGAATGCCGTCAGCGCGTCTCGGTTCTTCTCGGCCCAGGGCATGTTGGCGGCCCACACCGTGAAAGGGATATCCTCTGCATAGGGCTTGGTGTCGCCGAGGTTTGAGAACCCGAGCGCGACCGCCTTGGAATAGGTCGGGTGGTTGAGGATCGTGGCGTCGACCCCACCGGCGACGAGCGCGGAGAAACGGTCTCCGGCCGCCTTGGCGAAGATGAAATCGACGTCACTCGTCTTCAACCCGGCCGACGCCAGGAACGGCTTGATGTAGATAAAAGTGATGTCGTTGTTACCCCCAATGCTCATCAGCTTGCCCTTGAGATCGGCGATCCGCTTGATGGCGGGTTTGGCGAAGACCGCATAGGGAGATGCCACAATGTCGTTCACAATGATCTTCACAGGCGCGCCCTGCAGTGACGCGCGTGCGAAATCGGGGTAGCCGCTATGGCAGATATCAAGCGCACCGGCAGCGAGCTGCTGGGCGCCGCCGCCACCTGCCGTGACGAAGTCGAGCTCAACATTGTCCTGCTTGAGCCAGCCGAGCTCAGTCGCGATGTATTGCGGCCATTGTGGCGGACCGTGCGCAACCATTCCAGTAATGATCTTGGTTTGCGCCTGTGCGGCGCCAGCGGAGAGTGTCCCCGGGACAGACAAAGCCAGGCAGAGGCCCAGTACGCCGCGTAGATACGCGCTTTGCGGGACAGACAACATCCGAATCTCCATCCATGTATTGCTATGCCGCTCCGCGATTTGACGCAGGCTAGCAAGGTCGGGGATACGGAGCTATATCTCTTTCTGAGTGTCATGGACGCACTGCTCAATCGTACCCAGACGCGATGAAATTCGGAATCTGGACTCCGCTGCCTCACACCATCCGGCCCGAAGCCCGAATGGATCGCGCCATCGCGGAGATCAAATCGGGCACCAGTCTCGCGGGCCGCACAGATGGAACCTTTGAGTTCGCATACGACGTGGTCCGCCGCGCTGACGAGCTTGGGTTCGACACAACTTTGATCGCCGAGCGCTTTCTCGGTCCCGATCTCTCCGCCTGGGTCCTCGCTTCCGCGCTGGCCGTGGTGACAAAGCGCATTGAACTCATGGTCGCCGTGCATCCCGGCATGGTAACGCCGCAGGTGGTCGCAAAAATGGCCTCGAGCCTGGACCGCATCAGCCATGGACGCTGTGCCCTCAACATCGTCAATGGCTGGTGGATGGAGGAGTTTGACCTGTTCAGCAACGGCACTTGGATCGGTGATGCCGAGCGCTATCCGCGGATGGGTGAATACATTCAGGTGATTAAGGGCCTGTGGACCGATCCCGATTTCAAATTCAACGGGACTTACTACCGCGCGCATGTGCGGGCGGCGCTGACCGGCGCCGACGGCAAGGTCGTCATGCCGGAGCCCGGCGAGATCGTCGCCAAGGCGAGTCATCTGCCATACCCGCCGATTTACGCCGCCAGCCGTTCGCCGCAAGGCAAGGCGTTGATTGCACAGCACGGCGACGTCTGGTTCGCCGAGTACCAGCCAGGCTACCGCAATTTCGAGTCGAATATCGAGCGCATGGCGGCGGATGTGCGCGCGATGGACGATCTTGCCGCACGATACGGACGCAAACTGCGCTACGCGATCAACCCGCAGGTCATCTGCTGCGAGACGCAGGCCGAGGCTGAACAGCTCGCCGAGGAGGCCGAGCACAATGCCGGACCGCGTGACCGGATGGTCAATGCGCTGGGGGCAGGCCTTGTCGGAACACCGCAACTGCTCGCCGACCGTCTGCGCCGCTACGAGAAAATCGGCATCGAAATCATGATGACTCGCTTCACTCCGATGAAGGAAGGAGTAGAAACCTTCGGTACCAAGGTCATTCCGTTACTGCGTCCGTAAAGAATCGACGGTAAAGAACCGGGAGCTTTACGTGCGAACATTCAGCTAGAGTAGCGGGATTGGACCATAGAGTTGTGCCATGAAAACGAATCTCAACTACGTCGTTCTCCTGTCGGTGGTTGGCATCAGATTGCTCTCTGCCGATGCAGCGCACGCGCAGGACAGCTATCCGTCGAAGCCGATCCAGCTCGTGGTGACAACCGCGGCCGGTGGCGCCCTAGACCTGGTCGCGCGGACCGTCGCCGACCGGCTCTCGGCGTCGATGCATCAGCCGGTCATCATTGATAACCAGCCAGCGGGAAACGGCAGCGTCGCGGCCGGACAGTTTGCCAAGGCGATGCCTGACGGCCACACGCTGATGATGGTCGTGGACTCAACGGTGACGATAAATCCTCATCTCTATCGCAACCTAAACTACGATCCACTTCGCGATTTCGCTCCGGTCAGCGTAGTAACCAGGCTGCCGCTGGTGCTGGTCAGCAATCCGGCCGTGCAAGCCAATAACCTGCAGGAGCTGATTGCGCTCGCCAAAGCCAATCCTGGCAAACTCAACTACGCCTCGACCGGCGTCGGCACGCAGCTCCACATTGGCATGGAGATGTTCAAGCTCATGACCAAGACCGATATCGTGCACGTGCCCTATCGGGCGACAACCTCCGCGATAGCCGACCTGATGGGCGGCCGGGTCGATCTTGTGCTGATCGGCCTATCGTCGGCCAAGGCGCAGGTCGAGAGCGGAAAGCTCCGCGCCTACGCGATTGCGGCCTCGCAGCGCTCGTTGCTGATGCCGGAGGTTCCCTCGGCGGACGAAGCCGGGCTGCCGGGCTACGAAGTGCGCTCGTGGTTCGGCATGTTCGCACCGGCAAAGACGCCTCCAGGTATCATCGAACGCTTGTCGCGCGAGATCAAGAAGGCCTCGACTGATCCGAAATTCGTGGAGGCGTTGACGCCGCAGGGCATGCAGATCATCGCTTCATCTCCCCAAGAGATGGCACAAGCGATGCGTGAGGATTCCAAGAAATGGGCTGATGTCATCCGGGAAACCGGCACTACGATCAACCAATAGGAGCGGCGTCAGGGAACCATGATAGCGCCGCCGTTCGCGGCAACCGATTGACCTGTCATGTAGCCGGCGTCGTCGCTGAGTAGGAACTCGACCACCGCGGCAATATCCTCCGGGCGGCCGATGCGGCCCATTGGAATCCGCGCGCCGGCGGCATAGAGCTCGTTGTCTCCCATCTCGACGCGCGGCTGCGCCGTGTCCGTGAGCCCCGGAATGATGCAATTGACGCGGATGCCATAGGCGGCCCAGTCGAGCGCCAAAGACTTCGTCAGTGCGATGATGCCGCCCTTGCTGGCGGAGTAATGCGCTCCGTTAGCCGCTCCGGCGAGTGCGCGACCCGAGGCGGTGTTGACGATGGCGCCGTGGCCCAAGTCTTTCATGCGCGCCGCGACCGCGCGGGCAGTGACGAACGTTCCTGTCAGGTTGACGCGCAGCACCTGGTCCCATTCCACGAGGTTCATGTCGAGCGCCCGCGCGCGTGGAAAAATCCCGGCGTTGTTGACGAGGCCGTCGGGCTTGCCCCATTCCCGCTCGAAGGCTGAAACCCCGGCCTCGACCGCATCGGCGTCGCCGACATCGATGGTCCAGGCGCGCGACGCCGCGCCCTTTTCGCGACAAAGCTTTGCGGTCTCCTCGACGCCGTCAGTCTTTACGTCCCAGACCGCGAGATGCAATCCGGGCGAAGCAAGCCGCAACGCCACCGCGCGACCGATGCCTTGCGCGGCGCCCGTGACAATCACTCTTTGCGATGAAGTCATTCGTATTCTTGGTTTAGGTCGACGGCACGGCAGGGTTGTCACGCAGGAGCGCGCCGCAATCTCCAACCACCGGATCGATCGCCAGCCGCTGATATGCCGCCCACATTTCCGCCGCCAGGGCAAACACAACCTTTGTGCGCAAGTCTCGCTCCAACATTTCGATCGCTGGCGGCGCATCCCAGCCGCCACCATTGATGTAGATAGCGTCGACCCGCGGTTTCATCGCCTGGAAGCCAGCCTTGCAGTATTGATAGACCTGCATGTGTGAGACTTCGTCGAGGGCCATCAGCGAGGTCGTATAAAGCGCCTCTGACTTGCCTGGCACGCTCAAGCCGCCGATTGCCACGCCCTCGATATCGAACCGGCCGAAGTAGCGCTTGATCGCATCGTTGAGCTCGTCACCGTAATAGGTGGCGATCGCCACGCGCTTGACGCCGAGCGCCACTAGGGCGAGCGCATGCGGCTCCATCTGCGAGACCACCGGCAAGGCGAGCTTCTGCGACAGCCGATCACGCCATTCGCGCTCGAAGTCGAGGCCCTTGAGCAGTACCGGCGGCGTGCCGCTCAGCGAGATGATGTCGCATCCGACAGCTTTCAAATCTTCAGCGATCTGTTCGATCCTTTCGAAGGCGTTCTCAAAAGTCTGGCGATCGCTGCGGCGGAAGCCGACGAAGGTCGGCACGATCTCGACGCCGTCAGGAGCGCGTTTGTACCAAAAGTGAAAACTCTTGCCTCGGTGCGTCGGTTTGACCAGACCGATCCGCGCGCGCCACGCATACATCGCAAACTCCTTCGCAGCTACATTTATCTCACCGGGCGGGGGACGTTCAATCGTCGCATGGCGACCATGCGCGCGGCCCGCCCCGTTGTGCCGCCGGAGGCGCGCTGCCTATAGTGTGTGGTGGGGGAGGGTCAAACATGAGCTTTACGTTGTGGCGCGGTGTCGTCGGAATGGTCAGGCCGACCCGACGCCCTGGCACGCTCGAAGAGCTGATCCGCATCCTGCCAGAAGGCATAGGCATCGTGCCGCTGCTGTTGAACTTTAAGGCCGGCAGCAACGCCGAATTCCTCAATTCGATCCCCCAGTATGAGCGCTTCGCCTTAGAACTCGCCGAACAGGGCGTTGATGTCATTATGTTGACCGGTGCTCCGCCTTTCATGCTGCTCGGCCCGGAGAAAGAGGCCGCGTTGACCGAGTCGTGGACAAAGAAATTCAAGACGCCGGTCATTACCGACCCACAGATGCAGGTCGCCGCGCTGCGCGCGATGAAGATCAAGAAGTTTATCGGTGCGAGTTATTCTGCGCTGCAGAACAAAATCGTGCTGGACTATATGACTGCCGCCGGTTTCCGGGCGCTGTCGATGGAGCCGATCGACGTGCCGTTCGACCAGGTAGCGCAGATTTCTGTCGAGATGCTCTACGCCCACGTCAAGAGTCTCTATCGTCAACATCGCGATGCGGACGGCGTCTATATTCAGGGCGGTGGCTGGCAGACGGTGCGGGTTATCGAGCTCCTTGAAAAGGATCTTGGGATACCTGTTGTGCACGCGACTATTTGCCAAGCCTGGCAGATCCACAAGCAGCTCGATGTACGTGAAACCAAACCAGGCTACGGCCGTCTGCTGACCGAGTTGCCGTAGCGGGGTCGAGGTCATGAAGGCGCTCCGACGAGTATTGCGTGTTGCCCTCTTCGCCGCGCTCCTCGTCTGCTACGCTGTTCATGCGCACGCACAATCGCAAGTCGCGGTGCTGATCGGCACGACGCCCGGCGGCGGCTATGATCTCTATGCGCGAGCATTGACGCGACATATCGGCCGTTATCTGCCGGGTCACCCGACGGTCATTCCGAAGAACGTCCCAGGTGCCGGCGGGCTGACCCTCGCTAACTACATGTACAATCGCGCGCCGGCCGACGGCAGCGAATTCGCGACAGTGCAGAACGGCCTGCCATTCGAGAAACTATTCCAGACGCTGTCACCGGAAGGCCGGAACGCGCTGTTTGACGCAACCAAGTTCGGCTGGATCGGCAGCATTACGCAGACCGTATTCGTAACGGTGACTTGGCACACCGCGGCGGTGAAGACCCTAAAGGATGCCACTACGCAGCAAGTAATCCTCGGCGCCAGCGCCACCAGTTCGGACAGCTACGTGCTGGCAATGCTCACCAACCGTTTGCTTGATACCAAGTTCAAGGTCGTGCACGGCTATCCCGGCGCGGCCGAGGTCGATCTCGCGGTCGAGAACGGGGAGGTGCAAGGCGAAGCCGGCAAGGATTGGACCACGCTGACATCGACGCGACCCCAGTGGATCAAGGACAGGAAAATCAACATTCTGGTCCAGATGGGGATGAAACCGCACGTCGACCTCAAGGACGTGCCGATGGCGATCGAGCGCGCCAAGACACCGGAGGACCGCGAGATCATGGAAGTGGTATTCGCCAAGTTCGGGATGTCTAGGCCGTTCTTCGCACCGCCCCTTGTGGCGCCTGAACGCCTTGCAGCCCTGCGCCGTGCGTTCGATGCGACAATGCGAGACGACGCATTTCTGGCGGACGCCAAACAGCTCGGCATGGAGATCAACCCGGTCCGTGGTGAAGATGTCGAGCTGCTGGTTACACGGATTATGGGAACACCCGCCGCGCTGGCACAGCGGGCGCGCGACGTGTTGCGGCCGCAATGAGCACGACGGGAGGACGGCAATGAGCGAAAAGCACATCGATATCAAGGGATCGCGCCGCGCGTTTCTGATGGTCGGTGCGGGCTTGGCCGCAGGCGCAGCCCTCCCCGCCACCGCATCGGCGCAAGGCGGCCAAGGAACTGATCCCGAACTTGCCCGCCTGCAATCGCAGCGCCGCATCTTGCTGAAGGGCGGCGTGGTGCTGACCATGGACCCGCAGATCAGCCATTACGCCAAGGCGGACGTGCTGATCGAGGACGGCAAAATTCGTGAGGTACGTCCTGACATCGAAGCGTCGGACGCCGCGACTATCGATGCTTCAAACCGAATTGTCATTCCAGGCTTCATCGACACCCACAGCCATTCCTATCAAGGTATCCTGCGCAACATTCTGACGAATGGCCGCGTCGATCCCGACTACAACCGTGACATCATCGGCAAGATAACACCGGCCTACACACCGCAGGATGCCTATGTCGGCATGCTGGCCACCGCGCTCGGCATGATCGATATGGGCACGACTGGCGTGGTCGACGTGTCCCAGGTCAACAACACGCCTGAGCACAGCGATGCTCTGATCAAAGCCCTGAAGGATGCAGGCATCCGCGCCGTGTTCGGCTATTCGGCCGGTGCGGCAGGCCCCGGAATGCAGCATCCGCAAGATATCGCGCGTCTGAAGCGGACGTATTTCAGCTCCAAAGACCAATTGCTGACCCTGTCGCTCGGCGTCGGCCCTGACCCGAAAATGTTCCGGGTGGCGCGCGACAACGACGTGCCGGTGGTCACGCACCTCCGAAATACACTGCCGCAGCGGGATGACGGCGCACGGCTGAAGGCACTATCACAGGCTGGGCTGCTGAGCCCCGGCGACGAATTCATCCATCTCCTGCACATGCCGGCCGAGCCGCTACAGATCATCAAGGACTCGGGCTGCCACGTGTCGCTCTCGACCGGAATTGAGATGACCATGGGGCACGGCATTCCGGCGATCCAAAATGTGCTCGACGTCGGGCTGCAACCCAGCCTCAGCTCGGATCACGCTGTGACCTTGTCATCCGACATGTTTTCGATGATGCGGATGACCGGCGTGGTACAACGCTACGGTGCCTATGAGCGCGAGAAAACCAACCCGCAGAGCGCGCCGAAGCTTTTGACCTGCCGGGAGATTCTCGAATTTGGAACCATTAACGGTGCGCGGTGCGCAAACGTCGACGGCAAGGTCGGGACATTGACGCCTGGCAAGGAGGCCGACCTACTCATGCTCAAAGCCGACAGCATCGATGTCTGGCCGCTGAATAGCGCGTACGGCGCCGTGGTCAACCTGATGAGTCCTGGCCACGTGGAGGCTGTCTTCATCGCCGGCCAGATAAAGAAGTGGCGCGGCAACTTAGTCGGCGTGGATATGCCGCGCGTCCTACGGTCGATGGAGGAAGCACGCGATGGCGTACTGCGCCGGGCAAATTTTCCAATGGACCCGTTTGGCTGACCCTGGAGATTGATGGGAGTAGTGAGGGGCACGGATCGGTTGCTCAGTCAGTCCTCCGGTGTGAAGGTCGCCATCCGACCTGGGATGTTGAATGGTGGATGAATCAGATACGCACGCGTTCGGCCGCGCTGCGGCCGAGGTAGGCCTGGCGAACGCGATCGTCGTTGCGCAGCGTTGCGCAAGTCCCGCTGGCAATAATTGAACCCGTTTGCAGCACGTAGCCGCGGCTCGCAGTCTCGAGCGCGTGGCGCGCATTCTGCTCGACCAGGAGCACGCTGGTTCCGGCTGCGTTGATGGCCTTGATGGTGCTGAAAATATCCTGCACGACCATCGGCGCGAGGCCGAGCGAGGGCTCATCCAGGCAAATGAGCCGCGGCTCCGACATCATGGCGCGCCCGACCGCTAGCATCTGCTGCTCGCCGCCCGACAGCGTTCCGCCATGCTGTCTGACGCGCTCACGGAGGCGCGGAAACATGTCCAGGATTTTCTCCATGAGGCGACGCAACTTGGCGGCGTCCTTACGGTACTTGAACGCGCCGAGTTCAAGGTTTTCGCGTACCGTCAGAAAGGGGAACACCCGCCGGCCCTCCGGAACCAGCGAGATACCGAGCTCCGCCCGCTCATAAGAAGGCATGCGTGTGATGTCGGCCCCATTGAAACGGACCACTCCCCTCCGGGGAGCCAGTACTCCCGCGATGGCACGGAGCGTGGTCGACTTGCCGGCCCCGTTGGCGCCGATCAACGTGACGATCTCGCCGTCATCAATATGGAAGTTGAGCCCACGGCAGGCCGAAACCTGCCCATAGACGATCTCTAGATCTTCAGCTTGAAGCAGCACGCCCATGTCACATGCCGAGATACGCGGCGATCACAGCGGGGCTGGACTGGACCTCGCTTGGCGTGCCGTCAAAGAGATACTGCCCGTAATCCATGACAAAGACACGGTCGGCTACCTGCATGACCAGATCCATGTTGTGCTCGACGATGACGATCGTCATCCCACGCGCGCGTAGTCGAGCGACACGATCGAGGAGCTTTTCGACCTCTGCCGAATTCAACCCAGCGGCTGGTTCGTCAACCATAAGGAGGCGAGGGGAGGTTGCGAGCGCGCGTGCAAGCTCGAGCATGCGCCGCTCGCCGTAGGCGAGCGAGGCCGCGGTGACGTCCGCTCGCGGCTCGAGATCGACGAACGACAGCAGAGCTCTTGCCTGCTCGACGCAGCTCGCATGGTTGCGGCGGAACGCAGCCCCTTGCGCGACATACTGCCACACCGAAAGGTCATGATGGACATGGAAACCCGCCAGAACATTGTCGAGCACGGACAGACGGTTGAACAGCCGTATTTTCTGGAAGGTGCGTGCCAGCCCCAGCCGCACGCGCTTATGCGCGGGAAGCCCGACCAGATCGGCGCCGCCAAAACTCATTGCGCCAGAGTCGGGCTGATAGTGGCCGCTCATCAGGTTGAGCAGCGTCGATTTTCCGGCGCCGTTCGGCCCAATGATGGCAAACACTTCACCTTGCGAGATACTAAGCGAAATGTCGCGGACGGCGTGCACTCCGCCAAAGCTCTTGTTTAGGCCGTGCCCGCGAAACAGGACTTCACCAGGCGCGTCCAGCGCTTTCACCTCGGCCGGTGAGATGGCTGCCGATCTCATTGCGTACCTTCGGCACCCAGCTTGGATCGGAGGAAGGCAAACTGCGCGCGAATTACCTGCGCCGCCTGCATCATCCCGCCGGGCATGAACAACACGGCAAGAGTGAGTGCAACGCCATAAAACACAAGCCGAAAATCGCCAAACCCGCGCAGCACCTCGGGCAGGACAGTGAGCAGGATGGCGCCCCAGACCGGGCCGATCAGCGTCCCTATACCGCCCACGATCACCATGGCAAGGATCGTGAAAGACTCCGTAATGATGAAGGCGTCGGGAACCAGGGTCCCGACGAAGCTCGCGTAAAAGGCGCCAGCCGCCCCCGCGACCGCCGACCCAATGCCGAATGCGAACACCTTCCACGCCGTGCAGTTGATGCCGAGCGAAGCCGCCGAGACTTCATCCTCGCGGATAGCCGTCAGAGTCTCGCCGATAGGTGAACGCACGAGCCGATCGAGCAGGATGTAGAAAAGCAGGGCGAAGCCCGCGACCAGATAGAACATGTTGGCCGAATCGCCGAACGAGACGGCGGGCAGGCCCGGAAGCGCGATGGCCGGCGGCGGCTTGATGCCATAGATGCCAAGCGGTCCCTGTGTCAGGCTGATCCAATTGACCAGCACTTGGTGCACGATGACCGCAAAGCCGAGCGAGGCGATCGCAAGATAGTGGCCGCGCAAACGAACAGCGAAGATTGACAGCGCCATCCCAGCTGTTCCCGATAGAAGAATGCCACAGAGAAACGCGGGCCAGAAAGGCACACCGAGCTTTATGATGAGGAGCGTCGAAACATAGGCACCGATGCCGTAGAACGCCGAATGGCCCAGGTTAAGCTGGCCGGCGTAGCCCAGAATGAAGTCAAGTCCGATGGCCAACATCACATTGAGGGCGCAAACGATTAGGTTCGTGCGCCAATACGAGTCCTGCAGAACGTTGGGCAAGATCGCAATCACGATGACTGAAATGATCAGCCACCAGCGCCGATGAGTTGCTTTTCGCTGATACGACGCCGCAGACGGGAGATGGTCTGCGCTAGACATTCTCTTCGCGCTTTTCGGCAATGAGTCCGGTGGGGCGGAAGGCAAGCATCACGAGCAGTAGAGAGAAGACGACAATGTCGACTAGTCCCGGATTGACCAACTGCGTCGTGTAGCTCTCGATCAATCCGACAAAAAGCCCGGCGATGATCGTCCCCTCGACGTTGCCGAAGCCGCCAATGATCACGATCGCAAATGCCTTCACGATGACGGTCGTGCCGGCGAACGGCGTGAGCACCAAAATTGGGCCGAGCATCGCGCCGCCCATGCCGGCGAGCGCCGAAGCGATCACGAAGGTTAGCATGATCAAATGATTAGGGTTGATGCCCATGAGCCCCGCGGTCTCACGGTCCTGCGCGACTGCGCGTAGCGCCTTGCCCGCGAAGGTAAACTTCATGAAGACATAAAGCAAAGCGATCGTCAGCGTGGAAACGACGACAATGATGATGTTCTGACCGGTGATGAACGTGCCGCCGCCGAGTCGGATGACCTGGTTGCTGTAGGGGCTGTCAAACGCATACGGGATGGGTCCGAACCACAGCAGCATGACGTTCTGCAGCAGGATCGATACCCCGATGGTCGCGATCAGTGGCAGCAACTCGTTGCTGCGTTCGCGCAGCGGGGCAAAGATTGCGGCGTTCACCAGCCAACCGAGGGCGGCACCCACGATCAGCGCGACGGCGATACTGACGAGATAATTACCGCCGAAATTGAACGTGAAAAAGTAGGCCGCAAACGCACCGATGGTGACGACGTCCGCATGCGCAAAATTGATCTGCACGAGGACGCCGTAGATGAGGGTAAGCCCCAATGCGACGAGGACGTAGAGGCTTCCGAGAACGATACCGTTGATGGCTTGTTGGAGGAGGACGGTCGACATGACCGTTTTAGTTCCATTTAAGCGCCTTCCAGGAGAGGTCCGGCAATGTCTCCATGTAATGGATCGTGTCCATCTTAATGTTTTGGTTGGATTTGTCGAACTCGACGCTGCCGGTCACGCCAGAAAAATTCTTGGTAGTCGCCATCGTGTCGCGAATCGACTGCGCATCGGTGGCACCGCGGCGAACCGCATCGGCGATGACGAGAATCTGATCGAACGCATGCGCATTGATGTGCGTCGGATCCTGATTGTATTTCGCCCTGAAGGTCTGAACGAAGTTTTTGACCACGTCACGCTGATCGGCCGGATCAAACTGCACGATACGAACGTAGCCAAGTGCGGCCTTGCCGGCCTTCTGCTCGAATCCGAACGGCAGCCAGATCGTCCCAAGCTGGATCGAGGAACCGCCTCCGCCCTTCGTCACGCCCGCTTGCGCAAGGGCTTGCGTGATGCGCAGGCCTTGACCCTCAAGCGTGTAGGTCGGAATGACGTCCACTTTACCGAGACCTACAATGCGCGTTGCGATTGCGGTGAAGTCGTTCACATCGCGGCCAAAGCCAATGTCGGCCAGAATTTGTCCACCGAGCGACTTGAACGTATCCCCGAACACCTTTGCGTTGCCGATCCCAGCGTTGGTGTTCTCATAGAGCAGCACAGCGGTTTTGGCGTTCAGTCGCTTATAGGCATTGGTGGCGATGTCGACGCCTTGCATCACCTCATTCGGCATTATGCGGAACGTCCAAGCGTTTCCGGGGTCGGTGATCTTGATGGAAGACGATCCGGCGTTGAGCAGGGGCACTTTCGCTTGCTCGACGACAGGCATGACCGCAAGTGTCGCGTCGGAGCATTCCTCGCCCACCATGACATGAGGCCTGTACTGTTCGATCAGTCGCTTGGCCGCTTGCGTTGCGGGCAGTGGACTGCAAGCGGAATCTTCATACTTGACCTCGAGCTTGAAGCCGTTAATGCCCGACTTGTTGATCTGCTCGACCGCCAGGTCGATCCCCTGCTTGTCTTGGACGCCAAAATAGGCGCCCGGTCCCGAAGTCGGGAAAAGTCCTCCGATTCTGATGGCTTTGTCTTGAGCGTAAGAGGCGTCTGGAACAACGAGCCAGAGGAGTGTGGCTACTCCCAAAGCGAAGGCCGCTGAGCGCGTGTTCATGGCATTCTCCGTTAAGAGGCTGCCACAACTAAGCCTGAAAATAGGGGTCTTGCCAACATCCAGCCGGAAGTCGCGCTCGCCTCAGACTTGGCCTGGGTCATGTTAAAGCTGAGGCAATCAGGAAAATATAGGCAACTTGAAGACGGCGGGATCGCGGCGAAGTCCGAAGGGGGGCGACCGCCCCACGCCACCGCGTCGACCGCACAGCCCGCAACCGCTGGCCCTACTTGTACAATCCCCGACGGTGGAGCTGATGTAGCGAGCCGCTACTCTATCCCGGCGGCGCCAGCGAGCCGGACCAGCTTGCCCCAGTCCTCGACCTCCTTCGCGACAAACGTCGCGAGCTCATCCGGCGAAGTCGGTGCGCCCGGGATAAGGCCCATCTCGTTGACCAGCTTATTCTGGCCCTCGGACTTGCGATGTAACGCAATCTCGACGTGCAGCCGGTCGATGATCGGGCGGCGCCATCAGCATCTGCCAGGGCGCCGTCCGCCAAATTGCCAGTTTACGACTTGACCGGGCTCAAGCCTGCCGGCAGCAGAAGCGCAGTAGCAAGCGTGATTATCG
>Ga0081455_10004347_pt1 | contig 15947 bp, 17 predicted proteins | sample TabmetS3T2R1_FD_70207 | JGI IMG/M metagenome (GOLD analysis project Ga0081455, IMG submission 70207) | Tabebuia heterophylla rhizosphere microbial communities from the University of Puerto Rico - S3T2R1 | ecosystem: Host-associated > Plants > Roots > Rhizosphere ... | reverse complement strand
CGGCGATCGCTTGGTCGACGACGCCGCGTGCGTCCCACCTCCATCCGAATCGGGCTCCCGTCACTGTGGGATCGTCCGGAGGTCGCCCCGGGATCTGGACCAGTGCCATCCACAGAGCCCACGCCCGTGCGCGCGCCCAGGTGCCGGCGTCGGCTCCGACCGACGATTGGAAGCGTTGACGGCTGATGCCCTCGAACATCGTCCACGCCGCCGCGAGATCGCAGGCCGGGTCGCCGACCGCGGCGCATCCGAAGTCGATGACGCCGCACAACCGGTCGTGGCGGAACAGCAGGTTCGAGCCGGTGACGTCGCCGTGGACCCAGACATCGGGGCCGGACCACTCCGCGGCGAGGGCCGCCTCCCACACCGCCAGCGCGCCGTCACTGTCGACCTCGTCGGCGAGCTCGGCGATGGCGCCGCGCGTCTGCTCGTCCCACGTCGCGACCGGGCCACCACGGTTGCAGCTGTGGGCGCCCGCTGGCGGACCGCCCGCGGTGTTCACTCGTTGCAGGGCGATCAGGAATCGGCCGAGGTCCCCGGCAAGTCGCTCGTAGTCCGTCACGCTGGTGACGCCAGCGGGCTCGCCCGGCAGCCACCGATAGATCGACCACGGGCCCGGGAAACCGCATCCGGGTGAGCCCTTCGCGATCGGCTGCGGGATCGGGAGAGGCAGCTGCGGCGCAAGGATGGGCAGCCACCGCTGTTCCTTGTCGACCTGCGGGACGTACCTCTCGTGGCTGGGGAGCCTGACGGCCATCCCGTCGCCGAGACGGAAGGTGGTGTTGTCCCAGCCGTCAAGCGTGACCGGACGGATCTCGAGCCCGGACCACTGCGGGAACTGCGAGGCAACCAGACACGAGACCAGGTCCACCGTGATGTCTGCCTTGCGCACGGTTCAGTCGTAGACGTACGCCTAACCGCAAGACCAACAATTTCAAGAAGCCTCGAGCGCGGGACGGTCCCAGCTGGCGAGCTCGGCGGCGGCTTCGTACGTGGTCTGGAGGAACGCCAGCAGCGCCGCGTCCGGGTCCGAGGCCGTGCGTACGGCCGCATACGGCAGCAGGAACTCGCCGAGATCGCGGTCGTAGGACGCGGTCGCCGGTTCCACCGGCCAATCGGCGAACCCGTCGGGCTCCGGATAGGCGTAGGCATAGAAGAAGCCCTCTTCTCCGCCGGGCCAGTAGCCGCAGCTCGACACCTCGTGGCTGTACGCCAACTCCTGGACCCAGTCCGGGCAGTTGGGGACGCCGCCCGGATGCTGGGGGGCCGGCCGGCCCGAGAAGCGCGTCGTGCAGAGGTCGGGTCCACCCCAGAAGAAGTGAACGGGGCTGACCTTGCCGATGAACCGGGCCCGGAACTCGAGCAGCACCCGTTGCATCTGGACGAGGGCGAGCCAGAAGCGGTGAGCGGCTTCGGCGTCGTAGGACTTGTGGACCTCGTCCTCGTCGAACGGGATCGCCTCCACGACCTCGGACGGGCGGGCGAGAAAATGAACCCGCACTCCCAACTCGTCGAGCGCCGCCATCGTGGCTTGGTAGAAGCTCGCCACCGACCGGGGTTCGAGGGCGACCTCTCGCCGCTCCCCATCCGTCGTTCGCAGATCGAGGACGTGATCGACGAAGTCGAACTCGATCTCCAGGCCGCGGCCTCCGGTGGGCATGAGCGAGGTGGTGAGCCCCCGCGCCGAAACATAGAGCGGAACCTGCCACCAATGGTTGATCATCGGCATCAGACCGAGGCGGACCTTGCCGACGATCTGGGTCCACATGTGCAGCGTGTCGCGCGTGTCCGGCCAGCCGGACCCGGTCAGGTCCGGCCAGACGCCGGGCTCGGGATTCGTGGCGGCGCTCATTTCGGCCTTCCTTCGGGCGATCGCGGTGGCTGTTCGGGTCAGGTCTACAGCGCCCAGCGCCACGACCGACAGCGCCAGTGGCCTCGTCGAAAGTGGGCCGGGGCGGGTCGCCGCACCCACCCGCCGACCACCCCTGGCCCGGAGAGTCGCGCTGACGTAGGTTGAGATGCGAAGCCCAGCGCCGAGGCTTCGCTGAGGTTCTCGGCATCAACGTCCTCGGTGTCCCCGCTAGCTAGCCGGGAGGTGCATCCAGGGGGCACCTGCGAGGTTCGAGCGCGCTCTGCATGACCTGCGGGCGTCAGTTGCCGCTCGCCGGCCACGGTGGCGCGCGCAGTGGCCGGAGGGGGAGCGCGACCAGCCGTGCGAAGCGCGAGACCGAGACGGGCAGGTGCTGCTGACGCGCGGGCACCCCGTCCGGCGGAAGACGCGCGGCGGAGCCCGCGCCATCGCGGAGGAGGTCCCGTCCTCGCTGTGCTCCTAGCGGCGGCGCTGACTGCGTGCGGCGGTGACACCCCGTCCATGCTCGACCCCCGATCCGACGACGCCCGGCGGGTGGAGGGGCTGTGGTGGGTCCTGTTCTGGATCTCGTGCGCCGTGGTGGCGGTCGTGACGGGCTTCCTGCTGGCCGCGGTACGCCGCCGACGCGCGGAGCTGCACTCCGAGGACGACATCGACGAGGACGACATCGACAGGCGGCCGGTGCCGTGGGGCGACCGGTTCGTGGTCATCGCCGGCGCGGCCATCCCGGGAGGCATCCTGGCCGGGTCCTTCGCGTTCTCGCTGGTGGTGCTGAACGACATGGGGTCGGTCGACGATCGACCCCTCGAGGTGGAGGTCGTCGGCCACACCTGGTGGTGGGAGGTCCGGTACCCGAACGGGGCGGTCACCGCCAACGAGATCCGCATCCCGGTGGGGGAGACGGTGCAGCTCGCGCTGCCGACTGCCGATGTCATCCACAGCTTTTGGGTGCCGGAGTTGCAGGTGAAGAAGGACCACATCCCCGGTGCCGACAACCAGCTGTCGGTGGTCGCCGATCACGCCGGTCGCTTCCGCGGGCAGTGCGCGGAGTTCTGTGGGCTGCAGCACGCGCACATGGAGATCCTGGTCGTGGCCATGCCGGCCGATGAGTTCGATGACTGGGTCGAGCGCGAGGCCGAACCGGCGGCCGAACCACAAGGGGCCGCTGCGGAAGACGGCCGACGGATCTTCGAGCGCGCCTCGTGCGCAGGGTGCCACACGATCAGGGGAACGTCGGCAGAGGGAACCCTCGGTCCCGATCTCACCCACCTGGCCGATCGCGAGACGCTCGGCGCCGGTGTCGTGCGCCTCACGCCCGAATCCCTCGCGGCCTTCATCACCGACCCGCAGGACGACAAGCCGGGGGTCAGCATGCCCCCGACGGAGCTCACCCCCGACCAGGTCGACGCCGTCGTCGCCTACCTGACGGAGCTGGAGTGACGCCCGGATGACGACGACCGCGGCACCCGAAGCGGCGGCGACGACGATCTCGACCGTCGAGCGCCTGGACGCGGTGTGGGCGGAGCCACCCGGCCTGGGATCGTGGCTGGGAACCGTCGATCACAAGCGAATCGGGCTCAGGTACATCTACACGGGGATGGCGTTCTTCGTTGCGGGCGGCATCGAGTCCCTGCTCATTCGAACGCAGCTGGCGGGGCCGGACCTCGACGTGATCGGTCCCGAGGCGTTCAACCAGCTCTTCTCGATGCACGGCATCACGATGATGTTCCTGTTCGCCATGCCGGTGTTTTCGGGCTTCGGCAACTACTTCGTGCCGTTGATGGTCGGCGCGCGCGACATGGCGTTCCCGCGCCTCAACGCCTTCGGGTACTGGGTCCTGCTGGCCTCGGGCTTCTTCCTGTACTCGTCGTTCCTGGTGGGGCGGGCCCCCAACGCGGGGTGGTTCAACTACGTGCCCCTGTCCGGGGAGGCGTTCACGCCGGCGATCAACATCGACTACTACGCGGTGGGCCTGATCTTCCTCGGCATCTCCAGCACGGGCGGGGCGATCAACTTCATCGTGACGATCCTGAAGCTCCGGGCGCCGGGGATGATCGTCAGCCGCATTCCCATCTTCGTGTGGGGCGAGCTGGCCATGTCGCTGCAGATCGTGTTCGCGCTGCCGGCGCTCACGCTCGTGTCGGTGCTGCTGCTGCTCGACCGAAAGTTCGACTTCCACTTCTTCGACGCGGACGCGGGCGGCGATCCGTTGCTGTGGCAGCACCTGTTCTGGGTCTTCGGTCATCCCGAGGTGTACATCGTCGCCCTGCCGGGGTTCGGCATCGCCTCGGCGATCATCCCCACCTGGGTCCGGCGGCCCATCGTGGGTTACACATACATCGTCATCGGCGAGCTGAGCGTGGCGCTGATCGGCTTCGGCGTCTGGGTCCACCACATGTTCGCCGTGGGCCTGCCGAACATCACCCTGGGCTTCATCTCGCTGGCGAGCTTCATGGTGGCGATCCCGAGCTCCATTCAGGTGTTCGCCTGGCTAGCCACGCTCGTCGCCGGGCGTCCGGTGCTGCGGACGCCGCTGCTGTTCGTGCTCGGCTTCATCTTCATCTTCGTCATCGGCGGGGTGACCGGCGTGATGTTCGCCGCCATCCCCTTCGACCAGGGGGTACACGACTCGTACTTCGTGGTCGCCCACCTGCACTACGTGCTGGTCGGCAGCGCGGTGTTCCCGATCTTCGCCGCCATCTACCACTGGGGACCGAAGATCACCGGCCGGCTGCTCGACGACCGTTTGGGCAAGGTCAGCTTCTGGCTGATGTTCGTCGGGTTCAACCTGGCGTTCTTCCCCCAGCACCTGCTCGGCCTCTTCGGCATGCCCCGCCGCGTCTACACCTATGACAGCGACCTTGGCTGGGGTGGCTACAACATGGCGTCGACGATCGGCGCGTTCATGCTGGCGCTGGGGATCCTGGTCACGATCGTCAACTGGTTCCGGAGCCGCAGCCGCGGCGCCCCGGCGGGCAACGATCCGTGGCGGGGAGAGACGCTCGAGTGGTACGCCTCGTCGCCGCCGGCGCACTACAACTTCGTCACCATTCCGACCGTGCGTGGTCGAGAGCCCATGTGGGACCAGCCGGAGCTGGCCGAAGGCGTCCAGCCGCCTGAAGACGGGGGCCGGCCTCTGACCGACGGCCACGTCACGCTGTCGACGAGCATGCTCGATGCTCGGCCGCAGGCGATCGTCCACATGCCGCACGCGTCCGTGTGGCCGTTCCTGCTCGCCGTCGCCCTGCTCGTGCTCGCTTTCGCCGTGCTGCTGGACAACTGGGCGCTCACCGTCGCTGCTCTGGTCGCCAGTGTCGGCGGGCTCATCGGCTGGTACTGGCCGCGTGGACAGACGCAGGAGACGTAGGGGATGGAGGTGACGACGACCCACGAAGCGCTGCTCGGTGAGACCGGCATCCCGGGTGAGCTGTTGCCGCAGCGGTACGACGGGCCGCGGGCGTTCGGCTGGTGGGGCATGGTGTGGCTCATCGGCACCGAGGCGACCTTGTTCGCCCTGCTGATCGCCAGCTACTTCTACCTGCGGTTCCGCAACGGCCCGATCTGGCCGCCCGACGGCATCGCCACGCCCGACCTGGCGCTGCCGCTGATCATGACGGCGATCCTGTGGTCGTCGAGCATTCCGGTCCACATGGCCCACACGGGCATCAGGGCCGGCAACGTCACCCGCCTCAAGGTCGGCCTGGCGGCGGGGTTCGTGCTCGGGGCCACCTTCCTGGTGATGACCCTAGGGGTCGAGTGGCCCGAGAAGCTCGACGAGTTCGGTCCCACCACCAACGCCTACGGGTCGCTCTTCTACACGCTCACCGGGTTCCACGGAGCCCACGTGCTGGCGGGGCTGATGTTGAGCCTGTGGACGCAGGTGCGGGCCTGGCAGGGGGCCTTCGACGAGTCGCGCCACCTGACCGTTCAGAACTTCACCATGTACTGGCACTTCGTCGACGTGGTGTGGGCGTTCGTTCTCGCAACCATCTACCTCACGCCGCATCTCTGATGGGCATCGACCAGGACGTCCGCGACATCACCCGGCGGGAGAGCCGAGGCTCTCGCGCCCTGTGGTTCGGCGTCCTGGGCAGCCCGGTCGCGTGGCTGGGGCACCTGCTGCTCAACTACTCGCTGGAGGAGTGGTTCGCTTGCTCCCCGGCCACCACCGACCGCGGCGAGATCCTGGGGTTCTCGGTCGACCAGGTGTCGTGGACGCTCAACTCGCTGATGGTCCTGACGGCGGCGGCGGCCGGCCTGACCGCGCTCGCCAGTTGGCGGAGGCTGCGGCGGGCTTCCGACGGCGACGTGCTGGAGCGTGAGCAATGGATGGCGTTCGCCGGGATGGTCGAAGGGGTCATCTTCGTCGGCGCGATCCTTCTCGGCTTCCTGCCCCCGTTGCTGCTCGACACCTGTGCGACGTCGCCATGACCCTGCTCGTCCCCATGACGCTCGCGCACACACCCGTCCCACGGTCGGACCTGTGGAGCTCGTGGCGCCCGGACCCGTTGATCCTGGGCATCCTGGTCCTGACCGCCCTCCTCTACGGTTCGGGGCTCGCGCACCTCGGCGCCCGACGACGGCAGCTGGTCCGCCCCGCGCACGTGGCTGCCTTCGCCGGTGCGCTGCTGGCGCTCGCCATCGCACTAGCGTCGCCGCTGGAACTGGCGGCATCGTCCGTGTTCGCCGCCCACATGGTCCAGCACCTGCTGCTCATGCTGGTGGTCGCCCCACTTCTCGTCTGTGGCCGGCCGGTGCTGGTCCTCGGCCGGGCCATGCCCCTCCGCGGCCGCCGGCTGTTCGTTCGTGTCCGAGCTCGCCCGTCCGTCAGATCCGCGAGGGCCGTGCTGTTCCATCCGGTGTCCGCGTGGGTGATCGGTGTTGTGGTCCTGTGGGCCTGGCACCTCCCGGCCCTGTACGAGGTCGCGCTGCGCCGCGAGGCCCTCCACGCGTTGGAGCACGCGACCCTGATCGCGACTGCGGCGCTCGTGTGGGCGTTGGCGCTGGGGCGCACCCGCCGCCCGCTCGCCGTCCCGGCGGCGTCTGGCCTGCTGCTGGCGACGGCAGTGCAGAGCGGCGCCCTGGGCGCCGTCCTCGCGTTGGCGCAGCGACCGCTGTACCCCATCCACGCCGCGGTCGCGCCGAGCTGGGGACTGACCCCCCTCGAGGACCAGCAGCTGGCCGGGGGCCTGATGTGGGTGCCGCCCGGCATCGTGTACACGGTCGTCATCGCGGCACTCCTGGCCCACTGGCTCGGATCCCTCGAGGTGCGCGACCGGGAGCAGGCCGCGGCCGTGAGGGGCCCGTCGTGAGGGCCAGCCGGGTGGCCCTCCTCGTGACGGTGCTTCCCGCCCTCGCGGCGGGAGCCTGCTCGTACTTCGAGCAACCCGAGCCATACCGGCCGCCCGCGTCGTACGAGCCCCCGGACGCCGAGGCCCTCGCCCTCGGGGAGCACCTCTACCAACGCGACTGCTCGTTCTGCCACGGCGACGCTGGCGGCGGCACCTCGAACGGTCCCGACCTGGTGACCGGCGAGAACGGGCCCGCGCTGACCGACTTCATGCTGCGCACCGGGCGGATGCCGATCGGCGAACCGGACGAGCGGGTGAGACCGGGCGACACCCCCTACGACGAGGAGGAGATCGCGGCGCTGGTCGGTTACGTCGACGAGACGTTCGACCAGCCGGGTCCCGGGATCCCCGAGGTCGACGCCGCGGCCGGAGCCCTCCCCGCCGGCCGGGACCTGTACCAGGAGCACTGCGCCGCCTGCCACGCCACCACGGGCATCGGCGGGGCGATGCTCGCCCAGCGCGGCGGTGAGACCCGCGGCATCGTCATCCCGAGCCTGGACTCCGCCACACCGACCGTGGTCGGTGAGGCGGTACGTACAGGGCCCGGGGCGATGCCCGCGTTCGGTCCCGGCGTCGTGAACGCCGAGGGGCTCGATGCCATCGCCGAATACGTCGAGTACCTGAAGAGCCCGGACGACCGTGGGGGAGCCCCGATCGGCAGGATCGGACCGGTGGCCGAGGGTGCCGTCGGCTGGGTGCTGGGGCTCGGGAGCCTGGTGCTGTTCATCCGGTGGGTCGGAACCAAGCGGGGACAGCAGCGATGAACGGGGCGCGCGGCCGCATCCTGGCTGCCATCGGCGCCAGCATGTTGGCGTCGATCGGTCTCACCATCGTCTACGCGCTCGGCGGCGATCCCCAGATCGAGGGCGCGCTGCTCGGCGTCTCCCTCGGCGGCATCGCCATCGGGCTCGTGCTCTTCGGTCACCACATGCTGCCAGGCGACAAGTTCGTGGAGCCGCGCGACATCGTGCCGCACGCCACGGCCGAACGGCCGGGCGTGGAGGCGGCGTTCGAGGCCGGGGCCGAGCCCATCGAGCGGCGTCGCGCCATCGCAGTCGCGTTCGCCGCGTCGCTCGGCCTCCTGGGCATCGCCGCCCTGTTTCCCGTCCGCTCGCTGGGCACCAGCCCCGGCCGCTCGCTGTTCCGCACCCAGTGGCGCCGGGGCCGGCGCGCCGTCACCGATTCCGGTGTCCCCATCCAGGTCAGCGACCTGGATCTCAACAGCGTGGTCACCGTGTTCCCGGAAGGCCACGAGGACGCCGCCGACTCCCAGACGCTCCTGATCCGCCTGCCCGACAACATCACGCCCCCGGGTCCGAGCGACTGGTCGGTGAGCGGAGTCGTGGCGTTCTCCAAGATCTGCACCCACGCCGGCTGCCCGGTCGGCCTGTACCAGGCGGAGACCCAGGAGCTGTTCTGCCCCTGCCATCAATCCACCTTCTCGGTCCCGGAGGGCGCCAAGCCGACGTTCGGACCCGCCACCCGGCCCTTGCCCCAGCTCCCGATCGGCGTCAACGAGGCCGGCTTCATCATCTCGCTGTCCGACTACACCGAGCCCGTGGGGCCCGGGTTCTGGAACCGGCCCGATGATTAAGCGCCTGGCCCGCTGGATCGACGACAGGATCGGAGGTTCGGCCTTCGCCGAGTCGGCGCTGTCCAAGATCTTCCCCGACCACTGGTCGTTCATGTTGGGCGAGATAGCGCTCTACTCGTTCGTCGTCCTCGTCATCACGGGCATCTTCCTGACGTTCTTCTTCGATCCCAGCGTGGCCGAGACCACCTACAACGGTTCGTACGAGCCCTTGCAGGGCACCTCGATGTCGGAGGCGTACCGGTCGGTCGTCGAGCTCAGCTACGACGTCCGAGCCGGGCTGGTCATGCGGCAGGCGCACCACTGGGCCGCCATCGTCTTCATCGCCGCCATCGTGGTCCACCTGCTGCGCGTGTTCTTCACCGGCGCGTTCCGCCGCCCCCGGGAGATCAACTGGATCGTGGGGGTGACGCTGCTCATCCTGGCCTTCTTCAACGGGTTCACCGGCTACTCGCTGCCGGACGACCTGTTGTCCGGGACGGGGCTCCGGATCGCGTACTCGATCGCCCTTTCCGTGCCGCTGATCGGCACCTGGATGGCGTTCCTCATCTTCGGGGGCGAGTTCCCCGCCGAGGCGATCATTCCCCGCCTCTTCGTGACCCACATCCTGCTCGTGCCCGCCGCCATCGTCGCCCTCCTCAGCGTGCACCTGGCGCTGATCTGGCGGCAGAAGCACACGGACTTCGCGGTCCGGGGCCGCCGGGAGAGCAACGTCGTGGGCCCCAAGCTGTGGCCCACGTACGCCGCCTTCTCGACGGGTCTGTTCTTCGCCGTCTCCGCGGTGACCACGACCATGGGCGGGCTCGTCCAGGTCAACCCGGTGTGGGTCTATGGGCCGTTCCGGGTCTCGGAGGTGCCGTCACCGGCGCAGCCCGACTGGTGGCTCGGGTGGTTGGAAGGGGCGCTGCGGATCTTCCCGCCGTGGGAGATCCGCGCGTTCTCCTACGAGATCCCCAATCCCTTCTATCCCGGCGTGCTCGTGCCGACCGTGACGTTCGGCGCCCTCTTCCTCTGGCCGTTCCTCGAGGCGCGGTTCACGGGTGACCGTGGACCCCATCACCTGCTTGAACGGGCCCGCGACCATCCCGTGCGGACGGCCTTCGGTGTGACCGCACTCAGCTTCTTCGTCTTGCTGCAGCTCGCGGCCAGCAACGACCTGTTGGCACACAGGCTGTCCGCCTCGGTCGCCACGATCAGCTGGACGTTCCGCATCCTGGTTCCGGTGCTCCCGCCGGTGCTGGGCTACGCGACCTACCGGCTCATGACGGCGCTCAAGGCCAGTGGCGTCGAGCGATTCGCCGAGCTGCCCATGCGCGCCGTGCTCCAGCCCAGCGGTGACGGTGCGGAGCGCCCCGAAGCGGAGCCCGAGTACGCGCCCGGCGCCGAGGGCGCCCAGATCGCCATCTTCCCGGATCCCGACGGGCGATGGCGCTGGTCGTACCGCCTCACCGAGAACGGTCTCGAGCTCCGCAGCAACAAGAGCTACGTCTCGCCCGACGTAGCCGAGCATGCGGCCGTACAGGCCTATCCCGACGTTCCCGTCGTCCGGTCCACCGATCCTGTCGCACCCACATCGCCGTCGTAGCCCGGCTGGGTCGGCCTGCGGCGCCGGTCCGGCGGCCTGCGCTCGTGTCACCGCGCGTGCGCGGTGATGATCCAGGCACGCGAGTCGAAGTGCACGCCGTCGCCGGTGGCGTGGGCCGCGAGCATTGCTCGCAGCCGATCGAGCGCGTGCTCGGCCGTGGACGCGTCGAGACTGTCGAGGAGGCAGCTGGCGTGTCGCAGTCCGAGCACGGCGTTGCTCGCTGCTCCGACGTCGGGGCCGTAGTGCACCGGCTCGTGGACGTCGGTGAAGGCGACCTCGGCGAAGCCGGCCACAGTGAGCATGTGCCTGGTGCCAGCGGGATCGGCGAGGGAGAACGGTTCCAGGTCGCTCGCCGACGCCGGTGGGATGCTCGATCCGGCGAGGGCCTCGCGGGTGGCCGTGAACCACTCGTTGCGGTCAGCGTCCTGCCAGACCATCAACACCAGGCGCGCACCGGGGCGCAGCGCCCGGCGGATGTTGGTGAATGCCACGCCCGGGTCGGCGAAGAACATCGTTCCGAAGCGGCTGATGCAGAGGTCGAAGTGTGTCGATGGGAACGGGTGCGTCTCCGCGTCGCCCTGCTGGTAGGTGACGTTGTGGAGCCCTTGGTCGAGGCTGAGCCAGCGGGCCCGCTCGAGCATCGGTGTGGACACGTCGATGCCGACCACGCTTCCGTCGCAGGCGGAGCGGGCGGCCTCGCGGGTGGACTGGCCGGTGCCGCAACCGACGTCGAGCACCCGGTCGCGTGGGCGCACGGCCGCCGCGGCGCGGAAGTGGACGTTGTGCCGGTGCAGCTCGGCGTCGTAGAAGTCGGCGTTGCCGATCGTGTTCATCGTCACCGTGCCATCGGACCGTCGCGAAGCACCGTCCGTACGGCATCCAGCGACACCGCATCGGGCGCGAACTCCGGCATCCACCACGTCGCGCCCGCCTCGGCGAACGGCGCCGGGTCAACGCCGACCGGGAGGCCGACGGCGATGTCGTAGGGCGCGGTGTTGTCGTGGCGCAGCTCCGCGATGGTGGCGACCACCTCTCTGAGTTGGTCGGGGTGCTCGAGATTGGCAGGAAAGAACCCGTCGTACCGGGCGGCCCGGCGCATCGGCTTGATGTTCCTGGGAAATCCCGCGACCCACACCGGGACGCCCGGGCGCTGGACCGGCCGGGGGAGGAACTGGATGTTGTCGATGGTGTAGTGCTCGCCGTGGTGGTGCACCGGCTCACCCGACCAGGCCGCCTCCAGTATCTGCAGCGACTCGTCGAGCATCTGACCACGAAGCCGGTCGTCGAGCTGCTCGCCGGTCCTGGACAGCTCGCCGGCGAAGTGGTCGCTGGCGATCCCGACCCCGAGGACGAGGCGTCCTCTGCTCAGGGAGTCCAGGGTGGCGGTCTCCCGGGCGACCTTCGCGGGTCGGCGGCGGGGCAGGGGAGTGACCATCGGGCCGAGCCGCACGTGTTCCGTGGCGGCGGCGATGGCTGTCAGGCAGATCCATGGGTCGGCCACCTGTCTCACCGGCGCTTGCCAGCGAAGCTGATCCCACACGAAGACCCCGTGCCAGCCTGCCTCCTCGGCCTCGGCGGCCAGACGGGCCACCGTCAGGGGGTCGGCGAGCTCGTCGAAGAGCGGAAGCCACAGCGCTGAGCGGGTACCGGCGCCGGCATGGTCACGCGGCACGGTGCGGTCGTGAGCTGGTTCCATCCACGACCGTCCCTCAGGGCAGGATCCGTGTGCCGTCGATGTAGCCGAGATCGATCAGCCCGGTGCCGGGTGCGGCGCGGGCCAGCTCGTCGCGGATCGGCTGCACGTCGGTGTCGACTGAGAACCCGGGAAGCCAGTTGTCGTGGTGCGAGAGCACGACCCCCCGCGGCTGGAGCAGCCCGACCTCGCGCGCCACGAACTGGGCGAGTGAGCCCTGGATCGGCTCGCCGTCGATGTTCCCACGGCCGGCGGCGGCCACGATGGCCACGTCGGGTCTGAGGTCGCGCAGGATGGCGGACCAGTGCCCGGACGTGTCCTGGTAGAAGACGCTGCCGTCGGGCGTGTCGAACACGTAGACCAGCGCGCCACCGTCGCCCCGGTCGCCCTGCTGAGCGCGGAGGAGGTGCTCACGCGACGATGGCTCCAGGCCGGCGAGGTGTTCGAGCAGCTTCTCGAAGCGGGCTCGCTGCTCCTGCCAGGTGAGGCCGAGATCGCCGAGGCAGACCTCGTCGCACTGCGTCATCTGACCCTGCGACCACACGCACGAGTGCTGGCTGGGGTACGCCGATACGCGCACCTCGTCCGACAGCGCGACCGTCTCGCCCCCCGCCACGCAGATCATCTGATCGACCGGCACGCCCGCCTGCTCCATGATCCGGACGGTCTCGTAGCTGCCGACGATCCGTGCGCCCGTGTTGCGCGCTATCCGCTCGGCGCCGTACAGGTGATCGAAGTGGGAGTGACCGACGACGATCCAGTCGCACCGGTCGACGTCGTCCGCGGTGAGCCCGGTGCCTGCGGCGTTCGGCGCGCGGTCGATGTACGCATCGAGGAACACGGTCAGGCCCGCGGCGCGCAGCGCAAAAGTGGCGCAGCCGTACCAATCGAGGCTCGTCGCCATCGCGACCGGAGCCTAGGCCCGTGAGGGGCCGGCCGGGCGTTCCTCCGGGCCGTGCACGAGCGCCACCCAAAGGGCGAAAGCGAAAACGAGTGCGCCGAGAACGACGTCCAGGAAGACGAAGGTGTTCTGGAAGGCGCTCAGGTCCGACGGCGAGATGTCGATGTAGTGGAGGACGCTGATCAGGCCGCTGGCCGAGTACGCGCCGATCCACGCCGCGGCCTTGGTCCAGTTGCCGCGCCGGAAGTGGCGGTAGCCGATGACCGCTGCGGCCGTGAAGAGCACCCAGCTCACCGGGATGAGCCACTGGGTGACGAGGGAGCCGACCAGCGACGGGTCGTCGGCGGTGTAGTCGTCGTAGCGCAGGGTGTTGTCGGCGTAGTGCACGAATGACTCGACGACCGCCACGACCAGGAGTACCTGCAGCAGCCTGGTTGGCCTGTCGATCGGCCGAATGCCGTAGGGCGCCTGGCGTTCAGCGCGGGCAGTTCGCAGGCCAGGTCCCATGATGTCTCTCCCGAGTGCGGCGACTAGATCGTTACTAGATAGATCGCTCTAGTAAGAACGTACCCTAGGCTTTGTGCCCGTGACCACGACAAAAGATCGGATTCTCGACGCCAGCTCCGAGCTATTCCGGCGACAGGGCCTCACCGGCACCGGGATCAAGCAGATCCTGGCGCAGGCCGATGCCCCCTTCGGCTCGCTCTATCACCACTTCCCGGGGGGCAAGGACCAGCTCGCCGCCGAGACGATCAAGCGGGCCGGCGCCTTCTACGGGCGGTTGGTGGCCGAGAAGATCGCCGAGCAGCCCGACCTGGTCTCCGGGATCCGCGCCGCGTTCATCAGCGCCGGGGAGGCGCTCCAGGAGACCGGCTATGCCGACGCCTGTCCCATCGAGACCGTGGCGCTCGAGGTGGCGAGCACCAACGAACCGCTTCGTCTGGCGACCGCAGAGGTCTTCGAATCCTGGGTCGCGGCGCTGACGGCGATGCTCACCCGCGAGGGCGTCGAGCCGACCGCTGCCCGGGCCCTGGCGCACACGATCATCTCTGCCCTGGAAGGAGCGTTCGTCCTGGCGCGGGCCGCCCGGCGGACCGACGCCCTCGACGCCTGCGCCGACGCGATGGCCAGCCTCGTTGAAGCGGCACTGCGCTGACCTTGGCTCGACGATCCACGGCGCGCTGATCACCGACCGGCGTAGGGTCGGAGCCGACGGCAACGACCCGGGAGCGATGAGCGATGAGCGTCTACAAGGTGATCGAGATCATTGGCACGAGCACCACCTCCTGGGAGGATGCTGCGGCCTCGGCGGTGGCCAAGGCTCGCGAGACCCTGCGAGACCTGCGCGTGGCCGAGGTTGTCAAGCAGGACCTGGACGTCGGTGAGAGCGGCTCGCTCACCTACCGGACGAAGTTGTCCGTGTCGTTCAAGTACGAGGACGACAACTAGCCCGGCTGGGCGGGGTGGTCGTAGGGGTTGACGGCGTCGACGCCGATGACCCGGCGCCGCAGGCCCGGCGGGTGCCGCACCTCGGCGGTGCAGCGCCCGTCGTCGGCCAGCCCCAGCTCGAGCAGCCCCGGCAGCTTCTCGCCCACCAGCCGCTGCCGGGCGTCGGGCTGGACGGCCCAGGTCGTCGGCCGCCCCCGCGCCGGCCAGCTCGGCCTCCAGCCACGCCCACTGGCCGGCCTCCTCGACGCCGCCCACGCCGAACAGCTGCGAGTCGATCCCGACGACCCGCCAGCTCCCGACCGGGACGCTGAAGTGGCCGGGGCCGAACAGCGAGCGGAAGGCGTTGAGCCGGCCGGCGTCGACGGCCGGCCGCTGGGGCCCCTAGATCCCCGGGTTGTCGCCCACGTCGTGGTTGCCGGGCACCACCGCCAGCGGCGCCGTCAGGCGGGCGAGCTGGTCGTGGGCGAAGCCGAGGTCGGTGGGGACGCTGCTGCCGTCGGCCGAGATGTCGCCGGCGTGGACGACCAGCGCGGGCGGGTGGGCGTCGAGGTCGGCGAGGATCGCCCCCCAGTGCTCCGAGGCCTCAGGCGTGCGGTCGGACAGATGGGTGTCCGCCACCACGACCACGCGCATCCCCAGCACCCTAGGGAAGCTAGCTGGCGCCTCCCACACGCCAACCGGGTGGAGGTGACGATTCACCCCGCCGCCACCGGGCGTTCCGCCCCAGGTCAGCCGCCTTCGCTGACCCTTTCCCCGCCGCCGCTGGGGGCGACGATGTGGCGGTCGATCGTCGCCCCCGTGCCGCCCAGGCCCGACACGGTGACGGCGTCGCCGGTGGCGTGGTTTGCGCATAGGCCGCAGCGCCGAGCACGCTCAGCGCCGTCGCGAGCAGGAGAGAGCGTCGCTTATTGAGCACTGGCGCGAACGGCTTCGTCCCTGGTTTCGTGCAGCAGCGAATGGCCGGTCATTTCCTTCGGCTGGTCCAGGCCCATCAGCTCCAGGATCGTCGGCGCTACGTCCGAGAGCTGCCCGCCGGCGAGCTTCTTGTTGGAGGCGGGGCCATTCACCAGAATGAACGGCACCTTGTTCAAGGTATGCGCGGTATGCGGCTGGCCGGTCTCCGGATCGATCATCTGCTCGCAGTTGCCGTGGTCGGCGGTGATCAGCAGCACGCCGCCCTGCTTCACCACCGCCTCGCGCAACCGCCCGAGGCTTTGGTCCACCGCCAGCACTGCCTTCTCGGCGGCTTCCAGATTGCCGCTGTGGCCGACCATATCGCCATTGGCGAAGTTCACCACGATGAGATCGAATTTGTCGGCCTGGATTGCCGCCACCAGTTTGTCGGTCACTTCCGGCGCCGACATTTCCGGCTGCAGGTCATAGGTCGCGACCTTGGGGGAGGCGACCAGGATCCGGTCCTCACCGGGAAACTGCCGCTCCTCGCCGCCGTTGAAGAAGAAGGTGACGTGCGGGTATTTCTCGGTCTCGGCGGCGCGCAACTGGGCAC
>Ga0081455_10004346_pt1 | contig 15947 bp, 16 predicted proteins | sample TabmetS3T2R1_FD_70207 | JGI IMG/M metagenome (GOLD analysis project Ga0081455, IMG submission 70207) | Tabebuia heterophylla rhizosphere microbial communities from the University of Puerto Rico - S3T2R1 | ecosystem: Host-associated > Plants > Roots > Rhizosphere ... | reverse complement strand
GAGAGACTGTCCCCCCGCCCCGTCTCACATGGCGCTGCGCTCCATGTGAGACGACCCAAGAGCGAGCTTCGCTCGTCTCGACCCCCTCAAGGGGCGGGTGAAGGACCTCACCACTTCAATTCCACCCCCACCGTGCCTTGATGCGCCTGCATCAGATTGCGGAATTTGGCGTCGTAGTTGACGTAAACGCGCGCGGTATTGGTGAGGCTAAGCGACGCCGAGGCGCCGGCATCCATTCCGTACCGGCTCTCGCCAATGCCCTGGAACGTAATGCTCTGCACGCCCTGGCTGACCGTGATGTCGGAGAAATTCTGCACGAGGTTGTCGACGAACTTGCCGTAGCCCGACAGGTCGAGAATCTTGCCGTCGAAGATCCAGTAATGGCCGATCTCCGCGCCGATCAGGAGCCGCGCACGCTGCACGGTGGCGCCCGTCGCCGCTGCGGGATCGAGGCCGCCGAACTCCTGCAGCGCCCCGGTCTGGGCGCGGACATATTCGAACGCGCCCTTCGGCACGATGCGGCCCTGGTCCTTGGACCAGTAATAGCTGATCTCGCTCAGGACACCGTCGAGCCGCGCATTGTATCCGGCGGTCGCCAGCCCAAGGCCGGTGTCGCGGCGCGAATTGACATTGCCAAAGCCGTGCACCACCGCGCTGGCCCAGGTCCACGGCCCGCTGTCAACGGAGGCGGTGAAACCGAGCTGGGTCAGGTCGATCGTCGCCGATTGCAGCGCCAGCGGAATGTCGATCGATGACCGGCTCTGATCGACCGAGAAGCCGATATTGATGCCCGGCGCCACCCGCGCCCCGATGCCGGCCACGCCGCCCCAGGTCTTTCGCTTATCGCCGACGAAATCGCCGACCGCGCCGTTCCTCGTCGAGTTCCCGTAAGCCTCGAACCAGGTCCGGTAGCGCGGCGCTTCCGTGCTCTCGGAGGCGCCACCGCCGCCCGGATTGGTCCGCTGCAGCCGGTTGAAGCCGTTGCTCGACTGGTTGCCCAGCCGCTCCAGGAAATTGCTGCCGAGATTGGTCAGCGCCGCGCCGGACGAGACCGTCGAGTTGATCACCGTCGGTGTCGGGCTCGGCGTCGGCGAAGGCGTGGGTGTCGGGGTGGGCGTGGGTGTCGGCGATTGCGCCTGCGCCGTCGACATCACGGCGACCAGAACGAACGCCATCGCGAGCAGCCGTGCGAGCGCGCGACAGGCCCCCCTTCTTCGTGCCCGCCAAAGCCGCCATGAGCAGCGCATGCAATCCAATTCCCAAGGGCAGAAGCGCGGCCCGAAAAATGCAAAAATCCCGATCAACTGCAGCGATTTGCACCCGGTTCACCCAAAGGGTCAATCGGTCAGCCCCCCAGCCCGTCACTGAATACGCGTCATTGTTGTTCGGCTGCCACAGCTCGCGCGACATCGTGACCAAGTTGCCAGTGTGTGCCAGAACCTTGCGAATGCCCAAATTTCGTGTTGCAATCCGAAGCACAATCGGATTCAGGCCGTTCGTCTGTGCGTTTCGCGAGCAGGAAATCTAGCAGCTACCGGGGAGCCCGTTTGTGGCGTGGCACGTGGAAAACGTGGCCGCGTCTTTTTTGTATCTAGTCTAAACTTGGAGACAGGCGATGCAGAAAGGCAGCGTCAAGTGGTTCAACCCCACCAAGGGGTATGGGTTCATCAAGCCGGCGGTCGGCGAGAAGGACGTGTTCGTCCACATCTCGGCCGTCGAGCGCGCGGGACTCACCACTCTCAACGAGAACCAGCACATTGAGTACGACCTTGTCGAAAACCGCGGCAAGACATCAGCGGAAAATCTCAAGGTCACCTAAGACTTCGTCCACACTGACTACCCCCGGCTTTGCCGGGGGTTTCTGTTTCCAGCCTTCAGGCCGCCGCCTCGCATCCCGCGATCTCGCGAAGTTCCGGATAGAATCGCGCAGTCATCCGGCTGACATAGCGCCGCAAATTGTCGTGGCCCGCCGCCGCCCGCTGCAATTCCGATTCGAACAGCGGACAGATCGCGCTGACCGCGAAGGCAAACATCGTCGCGTCGATGCCGGTGGGTTCCTTGCCCATGAAGAACGGCTTGTCGCCGAGATAGGCCGCCATCGCATCGATCGAGCGGATTCCGATCGCGGTGATCTCGTCGGCGGAGTGACGGCCGATTCCCTGGCCGTGCAGCGTCTTGCGCAGGCGGCGGCGGATCATCGAAACGACGACGGGCCGGACCGGCGCCGGCACGTCCTTGAAGAAATTCACCGGCCCTTTGCGGAAATTGTCGTCGATCATCCAGCGGAAGTAGACGCTGGCCCAGTATAAATTATCCTCCGCCATCTTCTCGAACGCCCAGGCGACCGCGAGTTGCTCGGCGCTGAGGCCCCGGTCGAAATCAATTCCGTATTTCTTTTCGAGGTGCCAGCGGATCAGCGTGGAGTCGCCGAGCAACTGGCCGTCGTCCTCGATGTAGGGAATCTTGCCCTTCGGCGCCTTGGAAAAACTCATCAGCGCCTTTTCGAACGGCAGCTTCGACATCCGCAGCAAGGTCTCGGCCTTGGTCACGAAGGGGCTTGCGTCGGGAAGGCCGAAATTCGGCCCGGAGCCATAAAGCGTGATCATGGAACCTCGATATATCCTAGCGGAGCGCGGCTCTCGCGCTCGTTCGCCTGCCCCGGCAGATAATATCAGATCGTCCGCGGCGAAATCAGGGTGCCGTCGCGGTCGGCCCCGCCGGCGGTCCTGCAGATGTCGCCTTCGAGGCGAAGCTTGCCGCTCGCCAGCAAACGCAGCGCCTCGGGGTAGATGCGATGCTCGATGCCGAGAATGCGCTGCGACAGCGTCTCCGGCGTATCGTCATCGGCTACCTCGACCGCGCCCTGCATGATGATCGGGCCGGCGTCGGTTTCCGGAATCACGAGATGCACGGTGGCGCCCGAGAGCTTCACGCCGGCCTTGAGCGCCTGGCCGTGCGGATCGAGGCCGGGAAAGGACGGCAGCAGCGACGGGTGGATGTTGAGCATCTTGCCGTACCAGCGCTGCACGAACTCCGCGGTGAACAGGCGCATGAAGCCGCCGAGGCAGATCAGCTCGACCTTATGTTCGTCCAGCGCCCGCTGCAGGACCGCTTCAAAACCGGCGCGATCCTTGCCGAACGGCTTGCTCTCGATCACGATCGTCGGGACGCCGTTCGCAGCCGCCTTTTCCAGCCCCAGCGCATCGGCCCGGTTGGAGATGACGGCGACGATCTCGGCCGGAAAGTCCGCAGCCTTTGCCGCATCGATCAGCGCGGCCATGTTCGACCCGCGCCCGGAGATCAGGATGGCGACACGGCGTTTCATGGGGCGAGGTCGAGATGGCCGTTATAGACCACGCGATGTTCGCCCGCCGCCGGGATCACTTCGCCGAGCAAGGCGACGGTCTCGCCGCTTTCGGTGAGGATCTCCGTCACCTTCTCGACCGCATCCGGCTTGACGATCGCGATCATGCCGATGCCGCAGTTGAAGGTGCGCAGCAATTCGAGCTCGGCGATGCCGCCCTGCTCGGCCAGCCACTTGAATACCGGCAGCACCGGCAGCCGCGCCAGGTCGATGCCGACGCCAAGATGCTTCGGCAGCACGCGCGGGATGTTGTCGGTGAAGCCGCCGCCGGTGATGTGGGCGAGGCCCTTGATCGCGCCGGTCTCGCGGATCGCGCGCAGGCAGGATTTCACATAGAGCCGGGTCGGCGCCAGCAGCGCGCCCCCGAGCGTCATGACCGGCGAGAACGGCGCCGGCGCATCGAAAGCCACGCGGGATTGCTCGACGATCTTGCGGACCAGCGAAAAGCCGTTGGAGTGAACGCCCGACGAGGCCAATCCGATCACGGCGTCGCCCACCGCGATATCCGCGCTCGGCAGCAGCGTGCCGCGCTCGGCAGCCCCGACCGCAAAGCCCGCCAGATCGTAATCGCCGTCCTTGTAGAGTCCCGGCATTTCGGCGGTCTCGCCGCCGATCAGGGCGCAGCCTGATTCCCGGCAACCCTCGGCGACGCCGGCCACGATGGCCGCCGCGGCTTCGGGATCCAGCTTGCCGCAGGCAAAATAGTCGAGGAAGAACAGCGGTTCCGCACCCTGCACCACGAGGTCGTTGACCGACATCGCCACCAGGTCGATGCCGATGCCGCCATGCAGCCCGGTCTCGATCGCGATCTTGACCTTGGTCCCGACGCCGTCGGTCGCCGCCACCAGGACGGGATCCTTGAACCCGGCCGCCTTGAGGTCGAACAGGCCGCCGAATCCGCCGATTTCGGCGTCCGCACCGGCCCGGGCCGTGGCGCGCACCATCGGCTTGATGAGGTCGACCAGACGGTTGCCAGCGTCGATATCGACCCCCGAATCCGCGTAAGTCAGCCCGTTTTTGCGGTCGTTCATGCCCAAATTCCAGTATGATGACCGCTGGTTACGAGGAATTCAGCGATCCTGCAATGGCTCGCAAGCGCTTGGCGCATATACTATGTAGATAAGAGCCGGCTGAACCCGCCAGGGGCCGGATCTAAGGCCGGGAGCCGGGAAGCGACCGAGTTGAGTATTCCGAATATCATTACGCTGGGGCGCATCATTCTGGTGCCCGTTATCGTCTGGGCGATCGTTTCCAGCCAGATGGAAATTGCGTTTGCGATCTTCGTCATTGCAGGCGTCAGCGACGCCGTCGACGGCTTTCTCGCCAAGCGCTTCAACATGTCGAGCGAGCTCGGCGCCCTGCTCGACCCGCTCGCCGACAAGGCGCTGCTGGTTTCGATCTTCGTGGCGCTCGGCATCTGGGGTGCGGTTCCGCGCTGGCTCGTCATCCTCGTGGTGTCGCGCGACATCATGATCGTCACGGCGGTAATCGTGTCATGGCTGTTCGACAAACCGATTCCGATGAAACCCCTGATGGTGTCGAAGCTCAACACAGTGGCGCAGGTAGCGTTCGCGGCGCTGGTGCTAGCCTCGCTCGGGTTCAACTTCAAGCCGGCGCCGTACGACGTGATCCTGATGGGATTCGTAACCGTCTTTACGCTGGTATCCGTCTCGCTCTATCTCGTCGAGTGGGTACGGCACATGAGTACGATCGAAGCGCGCTAGCTCTGGACACCCAGGAACTGCTGGAGTTCGGGAGTCGCCGGGTCGGAAAAGATCTTGTTGGGCGGCCCGATCTCATGGACGCGCCCCTGGTGCATGAAGACCACGCGATTGCAGACGTCGCGGGCGAATTTCATCTCATGGGTGACCATCAGCAGCGTCATGCCGTCGGCGGCAAGCGCACGGACGACGGCAAGCACTTCGGACACGAGTTCCGGATCGAGGGCCGAGGTGATCTCGTCGCAAAGAAGGGCGATCGGCTGCATGGCGAGCGCCCGGGCGATCGCCGTGCGCTGCTGCTGACCGCCCGAAAGCTGGTCAGGGTAGGCATCGAACTTCTCGGCCAGGCCGACCCGGTCGAGCATCGCCCGCGCGATGCGCTCGGCCTCGCCTCTCGGCGTCTTCTTCACAACCGTCTGGGAAAGCATCACGTTCGCACCAGCGGTCAGGTGCGGAAACAAATTGAACTGCTGAAAGATCATGCCGACTTTCAGTCGCAGCTCCCTCAGATGGGCCTCGTCGGGGCGAAGCTGCGCGCCGGCAACCGTGATCGAGCCCGCGTCGATGTTCTCCAGGCCATTGATGCACCGAAGCAGGGTCGACTTGCCGGAGCCGCTCTTGCCGATGATGGCTATAACCTCGCCGGGCTCGACCTCGATCGTGATGCCCTTGAGGACTTCGTTCGTGCCGAAGCTCTTGCGGACCTCATTGATTTCGATGAGCGACATTGAGCCTCCTCTCAAGCGACTGGCTCGCCTTCGACAGGGGCCAGCACATGGCGAAATAGATCAGCGCGACGATGCCGTAGACGGTGAAGGGTTCGAAGGTCGCGTTGGTGACCTCGGTGCCAGCCTTCGACAATTCGACGAAGCCGATGATCGAGGTGACCGCCGTGCCCTTGATGACCTGCACCAGAAACCCGACGGTCGGCGGTACGGCGACCCGCAGCGCCTGCGGCAGGATCACGTGACGCATCTGCTGGACGTAGCCCATTGCCAGGCTGGCCGATGCCTCCCATTGGCCGCGGGCGATGGACTCGACGCAGCCGCGCCAGATCTCGGTCAGGAACGCAGCCGTCCAGAGCGTGAGCGCCGCGCCAGCGGCGACCCAGGCCGGCACGTCGATGCCGAAGAGGCCGAGCCCGAAGAAGGCGAGGAACAGCTGCATCAGAAGCGGCGTGCCCTGGAACAGCTCGACGTAGTATTTCACGAAATTCCTCAGCAGCCGGCGCTTGCCGATGCGCAAGAACAGCAAGATGGCCCCGAGTGCGCCGCCACCGACGAACGCGGCGATCGACAGGACGACGGTCCAGCGGGTGGCAAGCAGGAGGTTTCGGACAATGTCCCAGATGGTGAAGTCGCTCATCGGGCGGCCGTCCGGGAAAAGATCATCCGGCCAAGCCTAGCCAGCACCCAGCGCAGCAGGATCGCCAGCAGGAGGTAGAGGACCGTCGAGAAGAAATAGGCCTCGAAGGCGCGAAAGGTGCGCGACTGGACGAAGTTCGTCGCGAAACTCAGATCCTGGGCGGCTACCTGCGAGACGACGGCCGAGCCCAGCATGACGATGATCACCTGCGAGGAGAGCGCCGGCCAGATCCGCTGCAGCGCGGGGACGAGGACCACATGCCGGAAGGTCTCGAAGGGCGTCATGGCCAGGCTCGCCCCGGCCTCGAACTGACCCTTTGGCGTGGCCTGGATTCCGGCGCGGATGATCTCGCAGCTGTAGGCGCCGAGGTTTACGACCATGGCCAGATTGGCGGCCTCGAGCTCGCTGAGGCGCAGGCCAAGCGGCGGCAGGCCGAAATAGATGAAGAAGAGCTGGATCAGAAACGGCGTGTTGCGGATGAGTTCGACATACGCCGTCACGGGCGGCTTCAGCCAGGCCGGGCCCAGCGCGCGCACCCAGGCGCAGCAGATGCCGACCGCGATCCCGACCACGGCGGCGACGGCGATCAGCTCGATCGTGATCGCGATGCCATGCAGTATCTGCGGGTAATAGACCAGCAGCCAGCTGAAATCGAAACTATAGGTCATGGACGGCCTCTATGGGCGGCCGGGCCGGAGTTGCAGCCAGCCCGGTCATCTACGGTCAGAGGTTCTTGTCCAGCGGCTGATGCAGCCACTTCTCCGAGATGGCGTTCAGGGCGCCATCCTTCTTGGCTTCGGCGATGATCTCGTTGATCTTGGCCATTAGCGCCGGTTCGTTCTTGTTCATGCCGACATAGCAGGGCGAGTCCTTGATCAGGAACTTCAGTTCGGGCTTGCGCGGCGGATTCTTGTCGAGAATCGCGGCCGCGACGACATTGCCGGTGACCACCGCGACGACCTGACCGGACAGGAAGGCGGAGATGTTGCCGTTGTTGTCCTCATACCGCTTGATCGTTACGCCCTCGGGCACGAGCTTGGTCAGCTCCAGGTCCTCGATCGATCCGCGGGTCACGCCGACGACCTTTCCGGACAGATCGGCAATCGTTGCGATCGCCACATCTTTCGGCGCGAAGACGCCGCTGAAATAGGGAGCGTAGGCATTGGAGAAGTCGATCACCGCGGCGCGCTCGGGGTTCTTGCCCAGACTCGAGATGACCAGATCGACCTTGTTGGTCTGCAGATAGGCTACGCGGTTGGCGCTGGTCACGGGCACTATCGAAAGCTTCACACCCAGCTTCTCCGCGACGAGCGTCGCCACGTCGATATCATAGCCCCGGGGCTTCATGTCGGGGCCGACACTGCCGAACGGCGGAAAGTCCTGCGGGACCGCAATCCGGATCGTCTTGCTCGACGTGATGTCCGCGAGCGCGTCGGCAATCACAGGGGAGACCGTCAAGCCCGAGGTGAGCACGGCGCTGCCGACGGCGACAAGCGTCGCAATGAATTGCCTCTTGTGCATTGTTATTCCTTTCCAAGATGGTGTTTCGCTGGGGACAGGCAGCAGTTGCGCAAGGGCGCCTCCCGGATCCGAACGACCATTGTTCGGCGGCGCGCGGGGATGTCGTCCCGACATCCCGAAAAGCCGGCGGGCCAATGTCGCTGGCCCTGGTCCGGACGATATGACGGACAGGCTCGGCGTAACGCGCCGGCCCCCTTGGGCCTCGCGGCCACAGTCCCATTCATCCCCGTTCTCCTCTGGTCCGACCGGTTTTCCGGCGTTCTTTTGTTCCCGCCGAATTACGATACAAAAATTTCATATTGTCAATCTACTGATACTTATGTTTTAGTTTTGCCCACGAATGAGGCACACATGACGGACGAGAACCGCAAACCGCGCATGCTCGAAACACGCATCCATGGCCTGTACGATGATCTTCCGGGCAGCGAGCGAGCCCTCGCCGATCTGATCCTGGAATTCCCCGGCGACCTGCTGGTCTACTCGGCGACCGAGTTGTCGGAGCGCGGCGGCGTCTCGAAGGCGGCCGTTACCCGCTTCGTCCAGCGTCTCGGCTACCGGGACTATCGCGAGATGCAGCGCGAGGTGCGCGAGGCGCAGGAGGCCGGAGAGCCCATCTACCTCAATACCGGGCTGCTCGGGTCCAAGGTCGACCGCGACCGTCTGCAACAGCATCTCGATCGCGATATCGCCAATCTGCGCCAGACCTTTGAGGCCGTGAACCCGGACGATCTCCGCGAGGTCGTTCGCCGCTGCCTGGCGGCCCGTCGGGTCTGGGTGTTGGGCTTTCGCAACAGCTACTTCTTCGCAGCCTATATTCGTCGGCAGCTGATACAGGTCCGCTCCGACGTGACGCTCGTGCCTGCGGCGGGGCAAGTCCTGATGGAAGATCTGGGCAGCATGACGCCGGAGGATCTGATGATCGCTGTCGGACTGCGGCGCCGAACGCCCACTCTCGGGAGAGCGATGCAGATCGTCCGCGACCAGGGCGTGCCGATCGCCTACATCACCGACCGCGTTGCCGTCACCACCCCGAAGCTGGCTACATGGACCTTCCCTTGCCAGGTGCGCGGCATGTCGCTGTTCGATTCCTATGTCGCGGTGATGAGCCTTGCCAACTACCTCTGTACCGAGATCGTCTCGGAAGCCGGGGAGCGCGGGCGCGAGCAGCTTAACCGCATCGAGGATCTCATGGGCCTGATGGGAGAGATCGACCCCAGCAATTGACACTGCTGCGGCGTCAGTTCCGGTATTCAAAGGAAGTGCAATGCTGATCGACGAAATCGAACTCTTTCACGTGGCGATGCCGCTCAAGGCGCCGTGGCGAACAGCCTTTGGCGAGGAGACTGCGATCGACACGGTTCTGGTCCGGCTGAGGGCGGAAGGCGAAGACGGCTGGGGCGAGACGGCCCCTTACCGCCTGCCGCAGTTTTCGCCGGAATGGGCCTCCGGCGCGTTCGCGCTGCTGCGCGACGCCATGGCGCCGGCGCTGCTGGGCAAGCGCATCGACACTGCCGAAGATCTGCAAAGGGAACTGGCGCCGCTGAAGGGCAACCAGTTCGCCAAGGCCGGACTCGACACAGCCTGGTGGGACCTCGCCGCGAAGCTCGCCGGCAAGCCGCTCTGGAAAATGATCGGCGGCAGCGGGCCGGATGCGATTGTCGGCGCCGACATATCGGTGATGGACAGCATCGACGAACTCGTCGCCGCTGTCGGCAAGGCTCAGCAGGACGGCTTTCAGCGGACCAAGCTGAAATTCCGCCGCGGATGGGGGCTGGAGATGGTCGCTCGCGTCCGCGAAGCCTTCCCCGATGCGGTTTTGCATGTCGATTGCAACAGCGCGTTCACCCTGGACGATATCGCCATGTTTCGCGAACTCGATCGGTTCGGCCTCGCGATGATCGAGCAGCCCCTCGCCTACGACGACCTCATCGACCACGCGCGTCTCCAGTCGGAACTGAAGACGCCGATTTGCCTGGATGAGAGCATCACGTCGGTCGACCGGGCCCGAAAGGCGATTGACATCGGCGCTTGCGGCTGGATCAACATCAAGCCGGGGCGCGTCGGCGGCCTGACCAACGCGATCGCCATTCATGATCATTGCGCGGCCCGTGACATCCCGTGCTGGATCGGCGGCATGCTCGAATCCGCTGTCGGACAGGGGCCGGCGCTCGCGCTGTCGACGCTGCCCAACGTCAAATATCCCTGCGACGTCTTCCCGACCGAGCGACTCTACGAAGCGGATCTTTCCGAGCCGGAGATTGTCCTGAGCGGGCCGTCGCGCATCACGGCATCGCAACAGCCTGGCCACGGCTTTCGGCCCAATCCAGAACGCCTGAAGAGTGCCACGCGCGAATACGCTGCGGTTGCCGCGAGGACGACCTGATGGGTCGGATGAAGTGACGGAAATTCTTGTCGTGCATACCGGGGGCACCATCGGCATGGTCCCCGGGCCGGATGGGCTGGCGCCGGCGGCGGGTTTGGTCGAGCGGGCCGTGGCTGTATTGGCGCCGGCAGGCGTGCATGTGACGGTGCGGACCTTCGACCCGTTGGTGGACGGCGCCGAGATCGGCCCCGGACACTGGAACCGCATGATCGACCTCGTCGCCGCATTCAGCGGCGCGGGCGTTGTTATCACGCATGGCACCGACACGATGTCCTACACTGGGGCGGCCCTCGCCCGGGCGCTGGCGGGAATCGCGACCCCGGTGGTCCTTTGCGGCGCGATGAAGCCACTCAACACAGGCGGCGATGCCGAGGGCAACCTTCGGCAGGCGCTCGAAGCCGCGCATCGCGGCGAAGCCGGGGTCTGGCTCGCCTTCGCCGGCAGGCTTCTGCCCGCGGCCGGGCTGGTGAAGCATCACTCGCAGCGACCTGATTCCTTCCGCTCGATGCCGCAGCCGCGGCAGCCCGGTCCTTATCGCCCGCGCCGCTTCGACGCGGCGCGGCTTGCGATCCTGACGCTTTCACCCGGGATGCCAGTACCGGCGCTCGCCGCGATGCTCGACCAACTCGACGGGGCGGTTCTCAGAATCTACGGGACAGGAACGGCCATGAGCGACCCTGCGCTGGAAGCGGTACTGGCGAGCGCGGTGCGGCGTGGCTGCCGCATCCGCGCCGTTAGCCAATGCGAGGCAGGTGGCCTCTCGCCCGGTACCTATTCAGCCGGCGCGGCGCTCTGGCGGGCGGGAGTCGAGAACGGCGGAAGCGAGACGCCGGAAGCCGCTCTCGCCCGGTTATGGATCGAAATGCCAGGCTGAGCCGATGCCGGAGATGATCGGCGGCAGGCTGGGTAAATAGCGGCCGGGCAAAAGCGTCAGGATCATCCCTTGTTGATGCGTTTTCTTCACGCGGGCCGGTAGCCATTTCGCTCGAAAACGCTATGAAGGCTGCAATATCCCGGCCTGGAGATTTGCGTGGCAGTTCGCGTTCAACCTCGTCAGCTTGCGTTCTCGCTGCCGCATGCGGAGAGCCTGACCCGCGACAATTTTCTGGAAGGGCCTTCCAATGAAGCCGCGCTGTCGCTGATCGAAAGCTGGCCGGATTGGCCGAACCGCGTGATGGTGCTGATGGGACCGGAGGGCTCCGGCAAGAGCCATCTTGCAACGATCTGGGCCGAACAGGCCGGCGCGCGCTCGATATCGGCGCATGCGCTTGACCCCGCCTCCGTCCCGGGCGCGCTCACCACCGGGGCATTGGTGGTCGAAGATCTGAAGCCGTCCGACTTCGATGAACGCGCGATGTTTCACCTCCTGAATCTGGCGCGCGAGGACGGGGCTTTCATCCTGATCACGGCTCGCGTTCCGCCGGCTTCGTTCGAGATCGAATTGCGCGATCTGCGGTCCCGGCTGCGCGCCGCCCCCGCCGTGTCGCTGTTGCCGCCGGACGACCTGTTGTTTCGTGGCCTCATCGTCAAATTCTGCGCCGACCGCCAGTTGAGCATCGACGAGACGGTCGTGAGCTATCTGGCCACCCGGATCGAGCGCTCCTACGCCGCCGCCCGCCGGGCCATCGAACTCCTGGACACCGAGGCGCTGCGGCTCGGCCGTCCCGTGACCCGGGCGCTGGCCGCGGAAGTGCTACGCAACGCCTGAACGGCATGGGCTGCATTCTGCGTCTGCCGCCTTGACGGCGGCTGCGGGCGGAACATCAATGTCATTGAAACGTCATCGGATTATCACATGGTTTGGGCGGCATTCGCTTAAACAATGCCGGCGCCCAGCCCGAGATGGATCAAAGCCTTATGGAATCGGCTCAAGTTATTGATATTAAAGAAAAAGAACCAGCCGCCGAGGCGCCTCCCGCGATTGCCACCAGCCCCGAGCGCTTCATCAATCGGGAACTCTCCTGGCTGCATTTCAACCGCCGGGTACTCGAGGAATCGGTCAATCCCGGCCATCCCGTGCTGGAACGGGTGCGGTTCCTGTCGATTTCCGCGAATAACCTTGATGAGTTCTTCATGGTCCGCGTCGCCGGTATCAAGGCACAGGTCCGCGAAGGCATCGCCGAACGCAGCCCGGATGGCCTGACGCCGTCCGAGCAGCTCGCCCTCATCAACAAGACGGTTTCGGAACTCGCCTCCGACCAGCAGGCGATCTGGCGCGATCTGCGCACCACGCTGTCGGACGCCGGCATCAAGCTGGTCGACGGCCACGACTTCACCAAGGCGGAACGCAGCTGGCTCGAGGATCATTTCCTCCACAACATCTTCCCGCTGCTGACGCCGCTGGCGATCGATCCCGCGCACCCCTTCCCGTTCATCCCGAGCCTGGGCTTCACCATCGCGCTGCAATTGTCGCGGACCTCCGACGGCAAGGCGATGAACGCGCTGATCCGCATGCCCGGCAAGATCGACCGCTTCATCCGCATGCCGGCGAGCAAGGACGGCGCCGTTCACCTGATCCCGCTGGAGCAGGCCACCGGCCTGTTCATCGGCCGCCTGTTCCCGGGCTACACCGTCAAGGGCCAGGGCGCCTTCCGCATTATCAGGGACTCCGAACTCGAAATCGAGGAAGAAGCCGAAGACCTGGTGCGCCTGTTCGAGACCGCGCTGAAGCGGCGGCGGCGCGGTTCGGTGATCCGGCTGGAGATGGAAGCCAAGATGCCGGAAGCGCTGTGCGCCTTCGTACGGCAGGCGCTTTCGGCGGCTGATGACGAAGTGTTTCTGGTCGATGGCGTGCTGGCGATGAACGAGCTCTCGCAGCTCACGCGGCTCGACCGGCCCGACCTCGAATTCACACCCTATGTGCCGCGGCATCCCGAACGGGTGCGTGACCATGGCGGCGACATCTTCGCCGCGATCCGGCAGAAGGACCTGATCGTCCATCACCCCTACGAATCCTTCGACGTCGTCGTGCAGTTCCTGCAGCAGGCGGCGCGCGATCCCGATGTCGTCGCCATCAAGCAGACGCTCTACCGCACCTCGAACAATTCACCGATCGTGCGCGCGCTGGCCGAGGCTGCGGAAGCCGGCAAGTCGGTGACGGCACTGATCGAGCTGAAGGCGCGCTTCGACGAGGAAGCCAATATCCGCTGGGCGCGCGATCTCGAACGCGCCGGCGTGCAGGTCGTGTACGGCTTCCTCGAACTGAAGACGCACGCCAAGCTGTCGATGGTGGTACGGCGCGAGGGCGGCAGTCTCACGACCTATGTGCATACCGGCACCGGCAATTATCATCCGGTCACCGCACGCATCTACACCGACCTCTCCTACTTCACCTCGGACCCGATCATCGGCCGCGATGCGGCGCGGGTGTTCAACTACATCACCGGCTACGCCGAGCCGAGCGACATCGAGCGGATGGCGGTGTCGCCGCTGACGCTGCGCAAACGCATCATCGAACACATCAAGGGCGAGACCAATCACGCCAGGCACGGCAAGCCCGGCGCGATCTGGATGAAGATGAACTCGCTCGTCGACCCCGACATCATCGACGCGCTGTACGAAGCCTCGCAGGCCGGCGTCTCGATCGAACTGGTGGTGCGCGGCATCTGCTGCCTGCGGCCGGGACTGCCCGGGCTATCGGACAATATCCGCGTCAAATCGGTGATCGGCCGCTTCCTCGAGCACGGCCGAATCTACTGCTTTGGTATGGGTCAGGGCCTGCCCGGCCCGAAGGCGGCTGTGTATATCTCGTCCGCCGACATGATGCCGCGGAACCTCGACCGCCGCGTCGAAGTGCTCTGTCCATTGCAAAATCCCACGGTACATCAGCAGGTTCTCGAACAGATCATGGTCGCGAACCTGAAGGATACCGAGCAGAGCTGGCAGTTGTTGCCGGACGGGTCCTCAACGCGTATGAAGGCCGCGAAAGGCGAAGAGCCGTTCAACTTGCACAATTACTTCATGACGAATCCGAGCCTGTCTGGTCGTGGAAAGTCTCTCAAGGAATCTTCGCCGCGCCGGCTCACGCGCCGTAACGAGCGCCAACCATCGTCATAAGGGGCCGCGGCTGTGAAGCGGCCGCGAAAGCGCGCTTCCAGCGTCGCCGTCATCGACATCGGTTCGAACTCGGTTCGTCTCGTCGTCTATGAGACGATGGCGCGCAGCCTCGTCACCATCTTCAACGAGAAGGCGCTGTGCGGGCTCGGCCGCGAGGTGCAGAGCACCGGCCTTCTGGCGGAAGATGCCGTCACCAGGGCGCTGACGGCGCTGCGGCGTTTTCGGGCGCTGTGCCGCATCCAGCAGGTCGGCCGCGTCTTCGCCATCGCCACCGCCGCCTGCCGCGACGCCAAGAACGGCCCCGACTTCATCGCCAAGGCCGAGCGCATCTGCGGCGCGCGCATTCAGATCCTGTCGGGACCGCGCGAGGCGAAGCTTTCCGCGCTCGGCGTCGTCTCCGGCATCCACAATCCCGACGGCATTGTCGGCGATCTCGGCGGCGGCTCGCTCGAACTGATCGACGTGCAGAAGAACCGCGTTCATAGCGGCGTCACGCTGCCGCTCGGAAGCCTGGCGCTGCAGGATCTCTCGGACAAATCCTTGAAGCGCGCCGAGCGCATCGTTCGCGACGCGCTGACCGACGTCGCCCAACTCAAGGCCGGCAATGGCCGCACCTTCTATGCAGTCGGCGGCACCTGGCGCGCGCTGGCGCGCATCCACATCGTGCAGAGCGGCTATCCGCTGCGCGTCATGCACGGCTATTCGATACCGGCCTCCGACGCGCTCGATTTCGCGCGGCGTCTGCGCCGGCTTGCCGCCGCCAACATGCTCGCCGACATCGAAGTGGTGGCGGATGCCCGGCGTCCGCTCCTGACCTATGCCGCCTTGGTGCTCGAATATATCATCCGCATCGGCCGCCCCAAGGAAATCGTGTTCTCGACTTTCGGCGTGCGCGAAGGCCTGCTCTACGAGATGCTCGCGCCAAAAGAACGCGCCAAGGACGGATTCATCTGCGCCGCGCAAACCCTCAATGGATTATTGTCGCGCTCTGCGCGCCATGCCGAGGAACTGGTCGCCTGGACCGACCGGCTGGTGCGCGTCGTGAAGCTGCGCGAGACCGAGGAAGACCGCCGGCTGCGCCACGCCGCCTGCCTGCTCTCCGACATCGGCTGGCGGGTGCATCCCGATCACCGCGGCGAGGAAACGCTGAGCCTGATCACCAACGGCAATTTCGGCTCGATCAGCCACCAGGGCCGCGCCTTTGTCGCGCTGTCGGTGTTTTATCGCTACGCCGGTCTCAGCGAGGAGAACGAGCCGCCGGAGCACATCCGCGAACTGTTGGCGCCGGCGATGGACGAGCGCGCCCGTCTGCTCGGCGCCGCGTTCCGTGTCGCCCACCTGATCTCGGCCGCACGCACCGGCGTGTTGCCCGCAACACATTTCCGCTCCCGCGGCCGCAAGCTGATGCTGGTGTTCGAGCATCGCATGGTCGACCTCGTCGCCGACCGCGTCGGCAGCCGCTTCAAGCAACTGGCGCGCCTCGTCGGCCGCGCCGGCTCGATCGTGCGAAGCTGAGAACGAACGGCACGCCTGCTAA
>Ga0081455_10004345_pt1 | contig 15950 bp, 15 predicted proteins | sample TabmetS3T2R1_FD_70207 | JGI IMG/M metagenome (GOLD analysis project Ga0081455, IMG submission 70207) | Tabebuia heterophylla rhizosphere microbial communities from the University of Puerto Rico - S3T2R1 | ecosystem: Host-associated > Plants > Roots > Rhizosphere ... | reverse complement strand
CGTTCCACCCATCTTAATCGGCTTCCCTGACTTCAGGATCTCATCGAATGTCTTGGGCCCTGAAAATCCCATAATCAAACAGACCGGCACTCCCTTGCTCGGCGCGCCAATCCAACCGAATTTCCGCGCGTCAAAACGAACATTAGGGTCGCCGAGGGCCTGGTTCAGCACAAAGGCGCTGTTCCAGTTTGCCACGGTCAATCCATCCGGCTTCGCCGTGTTATAGAGATAGTTGGCTGCAACCAGGCTGCCGGCGCCGGTCATGTTTTCCACCGTGACCGCCGGGTTCCCAGGAATGTGTTTGATCATGTGGTGGGCTATGGCGCGTGTGTACGTATCGTAGCCCCCACCAGCCGCCTGGCCGACAATGAAGCGAATGATCTTGTCCTTGTAGAAGTCTTGCGCGAGGACGGGCTGGTAATACGCTGGCAATAAGTTCCATCCGAGCGCAATCACAACGAAACCGAAGAAACGGGACAGGAATTTGCTCTCTAAAACCAACCGTCCAGATATCACAAATTGCCTCATGGGTTGATTCAGACCCGTAAGCAGATCAAGGCTAGCCCAAATGGGAATTTATTTGCAACGGGGAGTAACGCACAGAGTGCTATCTATTTCAACTTCATCGACCGGCCAGTATCTGAAGGCCCGCCCGGGCACATGGCCCGAGAATCCCGGCACTTTTTGGCTGGAACCCTCCCCGAAACTCAAACAGGAACTACCAACGCAAGTACCCGAAGCACAAATGGCGGCGCTGCGGTAACCCTGCTCGACGGAGTCGATTCTCTTTACGTAGATCCTCTGATCATGTTAGGCTCCGGCTTCACTACGGACGAGACGAGGGAAGAATCTATGAAAATCATCGAGCGTTCATACAACACCAAGGAGCACGGGATAGCTGGATATCTGGCCTATCCCGAGAGAAAGGAGCCAGGGCCGGCGTTATTTCTGATCCATCCAAAGGGTGGACTTGGCGAATACATCAAGACTGAAACACGCAAGTTCGCGAAGCAGGGTTACAGCACGTTTGCGATCAACGTTTTCGAGCAACTCGGCTATCCGGCCGCAACTCATATCGAAACCGGCTCGCAAATTCAGGCAAAGACTACCGATCCGGAGTTTACGCGCGTGCTGACGGAGGGCTGGCGTCATCTGTTGGCTCAGCCTCACGTGAACAAGGAAAGAGTCGCGGTCTGCGGTTATTGCATGGGTGGCCGCATCGCCATACATTTCGTCGCCGCAACACCGCAGGTGCGCGCTTTTGTCGGCTATTATCCGACGGTGCGCGACGAACCCGAAACCGAGTTACGGCCGGTTCACCCATCGAAAGCAGCGCGAAAGATTCGTTGCCCGTCGATCGTTTTATACGGCGCCGAGGATGTAACCACAGTCATACCGGTTCAGGATAAGATGATGTATGCCTTCAGAGAAAATGGCCAACCGTTAGAATGGCACTTTTTTCCTTTCGGCGGTCACGGCTACGTCGACCCCGGGGCGCCCGGTTATCATGCGCACGCCGCCGATCTTTCATGGCCATTGGTGGTGGATTTCGTGGAGCGCCATCTCAAGTGGGACTCGCCCTCCTTCCTCGAATAGTCGCTGGTGTGGTGTTTCCGAAATCCGTTGAATAATTTGAGTGTCATTCCGGGCAAGCTGGCGATAGCTAGCGCGACCCGGAATCCAGGAATTTCAGAGACTTCTGGATGCCCGCTTCGCGAGCATGACTGGTCGGGAGACTCTGACTTCTTTTTGAGAACTTTGGTTGCAGCCCACTAGTTACCTGTTTTTTGGTAAGACGGTTCCAGGGCGTCATTTCGGCGCGCGCTTGAACCGTTCAGGCCAGGGTAAAGAAACGGCGGCTAGCCGGCTCCCCTCAAGGTGCCTTTGAAGGCTTCGATAGTAAGTTTTCCGTTCACCATTCTTTCCAGGTCCGAAGCGCTGACAGGGTGGTGCAGATTGCCAATTTTTAGATCCCAGTGAAAAATCTCACCGAGCGCCGGCAAACTGCCGGGTAGGCGGTCGTCTGTGTGAGAAATTAAAACGTCCTTACCGCGGTATACCCCGCGGACGTCAGCGCCGTTGGCCCGGCACCATGCGAGTACTTGCTCGAACGTCATGTTAGCTCCGAACTTCCTCGACAGGATTCAACAGGTGCTCTTTTAGACTGGTGTGAATGCCGTAGATCACTTTGCCGATCTTCGGTTTGGGACTTGGCTCCGTGCTGACTTGATAAAGAATCAAACGGCCGGAGCCGGTATTGTTTAACTGATAGAACCAACCGGCCGGAACATGCACCGCCTGATGTTGGCTTAGTTTGTATTCCTCCCCATCCATCAGACCTCTCATGGTGCACTCGCCTTCGACAACAAAGAACGTGTGGTCCGAACCGGGATGGCAATGCATTTCGTCGTTGACGCCGGGTTCATAGCAGTTGAGCGCGATGTGGCAGCGATCCGACTGGGTGGGCCGAACGTAGTTTCGTCCCGTGGGTCTCCCCCAGACGGCCTGCTTTTCCGTATCGACAACGGTTGGCTTGGTAAGTTTTTCCATCTCATACCTCCAGGTGAATTTTATTTTTTATGATACCGATTGCTAATTTTTTTCCAGTCTACAAGAGATGATTGCGAGAAAACAAGCGCTCAGCGTTTTTGGCGGGGGCCGGAGTGTTCGGATCGAAATGCTGCGCTTAGTACGATGGTACCCTGTGGAAGCCGCAAGGAAGGAAGCCATTAAAACTACTCTGCAGACCACCGGCAGGTGAATAGTTCGCGCTTTAAGCTTCCTTTCAAATCTCTTTATTAATAGCCACATTGCCACATCTTTTCTCATCCTCATTTTGACGCTGACACCTGGGCAATATGAGCTGTTGCCTAAGAACTAGTGGCTAACTTATTGAGATCAATCGATTAAATGGGATCGATTTTGTAGGAATGCCACGCCGTGCCTTGGTCGTTCGGTTACCGAGTGGTATCAATACAAGCACTAAAGAAGGGAGGAAATATGGCAGCCAGGATCGACTCCACGATATGCCGTAAGCGGCCCAAGAAACGGCAGGGAACCAAGCGATAACTTTGGATATAGTAAAAAAACGAGTCTTTGACGAAGACTCGCAATTGCTTCTACAAGCAATAGACTAAAATCACGAAAGGCCTGCGTTCTTCAACGCAGGCCTTTCTCATTTCTAATGATCGTGGAGCAAATTAGAAAAACGCCAACGTCCGCATCTCGATGCTTTCCCGCGGCGGGGCGTCCGGAGGACTTGTGGGGTCGTCGAACGCACAATGCGCGGTCCAGCGGGCGCGCCCGTCTTTTTCCGACTCGAAGGTTTTAAACACGATCGCTTCGTTGCGCTGCATATTCGGGAAGTAGTACCAGACATGGTCGGGGTTGAAAGTCATGTGACAGGTCTCGCCGACCCGATCCGGGTAAATCCTCGCGCTGGCGACGAGCTCTTTGGTCCCTATGCTGCGCGCATCGGCAATCGCCAGCGGCTCGCGCTGCACCGGCTTGTTGATCGGCCGCCAGGTTTGGACGATGGCAAAGCGATGTTTGAGAAGCTCTTCCGCTTCATTGGGGAGTAGGTCGCGCACGCGCTGGGGGCCGGACCAATCGGTATAGTCGTTATGGGCGTTGCGCACCGGGCCGCTGATCTGTTTCTCTTCACGGGTTGCCTGGTCGGCGGAGCGCAGGGTGTGATCGAAGACAACGACCCGTTTGGCCCCTGAGGTTTTCTTGACCAATTCCTCGGTCTCCTTGTAGTACAGGTCGCGAACTTCGTCCTCGTCGTAAAAATTTTTCATCTTGGTCTCGTGATTGACCAAGACGAATCCTTCGCGCTCCAATGACAGTTGATCCGCGATGGCGCGGGCATTGTAGATCGTCATCTTGTGCGCTTGGTATTGGCCCTTGCGCTGTTGGTCGGCTACCGATTGTCTCACGCCGCCGTAGCTTGCCGGCTTTTCGCTACCCTCCACGAGATAGTGGAGGGGGGCTTCGATTGATTCTAACGCTTGACCAATTCTTTCGGCTCGTGCCATGGTCATCTCCTTCCCAGCGTACTGCGTTATGTGAATTGCCTATCCGAAGTCCGTCATTCCCGCATGCTTTAAGCGGGAATCCAGGCGGAACTGGACCCCCGATAAAAACACTCGGGGGTGACACTTGGGTTAATTTTCATCGCGTTCTTCTGATACCCCGCATCTCACTGCGGAATAATTCATTCGCTGTTAGTGTTTAGGCAGCATCTCGCAGCGGGTCTGTCGCGGTCCCAGGCTTTCGTAGTAACGATTCTCTTCGGGAACATAGCGTCCCTGGTTAAAGTCACCGCCTCTTTGGCTGCGAATAATCACGGCAACGGTGCGTTCGCCGACGGTGAGCTCGGTGTGAATCTCATAGGGCTTGACGAGATCGATCTCCCCCGGGCCGACGAGCACATTGCTCGACTCGCGAATTTCGGCGTAATCGGGCTTAGAGCGATTGTCCAACCGGTCGTAACGAATCACTTTTTCATGACCGTCGAGCACGCCATAGAGCGTGTAGATATGAGCGTGGTCGTGGATGCGGGCGCGCTGGCCCTGGCGCGCGTCGCCTTTGGTCAATCCGTTGATGGCGAAGCCGTAATCCGGATCCTCATAAAAAAGCAGATTCTCGGCCCGCCCATTGGCTGGCACACAATCCGGCCACTGCCTCGATGCGGCGATCACTTCAGGATCAGCGAGAAGCTCGGCGAGTATCGGTCTCAAGGCGTTCCATCGCTTGTCGAGGTCCGGCTCTTGAGCGAAGAGGGCGCGGGTTTTGCGTACGAAGCGCTCCAAACCATTTTCACTTCGCGTCTCAGATTGAGCGGTCGTTTGGGTCTGGGTTTCCATTTTGCCTCCTTATTGTTGGATCGGTTGATTATTCTCTTGCGCTGGCCGGTTAGCCGCCGCCTGCGGTCGTGCGTAGAAGCGGGCGCAGTTGTCCCAGAGAATTTTACGTTTGTCGTCATCAGATAACTTGAGCTCGAGAAAGCTTTCAACGGCATGGGGATACTTTGAATCGCCGTGGGGATAGTCGGTGGAAAAGACGAGCTGGTCGCAGCCGACCTCTTCGATCGTATAACGCGCCGGGGCTTCATCGGGTTCGACGGAGATCCAGCACTGACGTTTGAAATAGTCGCTGGGTTTCATCGCGAGATCTTGCATAAAGATGTCGCCCTCGCGCTCGTAGCCCTCATCAAGGCGCCACAGAAGCCACGGCAGCCATGAACAATTGGCTTCGAGAAAGGCGACTTTCAGCTTCGGGTGGCGTTCAAGAATACCGCCGCCCAGAAAGGCGCCCAGGCCCATCATCTGCTCGAAAGGTTGCGCGTAGACGCGCCTGAGGCCAAAGTTGGGCTCAAAATGTTCGGCGGCTTGACGCGATCGTGAGGCAGAAGCTTCATGAAAGCCGAGAGGGAGGTTCAATTCTTCCAGTGCGTTCCACAGCGGCTCGTAGTAGGGGTCATACCAGTTTTTGCCGTTGACCAGATTAGAGCGAAGGAACACCGAACGAAAGCCGTATTCCTCAACGACCCGGTGCGTCTCCTCGACGGCGTCGTTAATGTCGTAAACTGAAATCATTCCGGCGCCAAGCAGTCGGGACGGGTCGGTCTGGCAAAAGTCATGAAGCCAGTCGTTGTAGGCGCGCGCCAAGGCCGCGGCAAAGCGTGGGTCGTGGTCGGGATAGGTAAGCACGCCCAATCCCCGCGTGGGAAACAACACCGCGACGTCGATGCCTTCCGTGTCCATCGCCTCGAGTTGGACTTCGCCGGTCCAACCACGAGCCGAGTGATCGCGGTAGATGCCTTGGTTCTTTTCGTAGTTGTGTCCCTTGTGCGGCGTGCCACGAGTGCGCAGGGCGGCCGGGTAGGCGTTCGGAAAGATCAAGCCCAAGTCGCGGACATTCTCGGATGTTCTGCCACGTGGTGCGTTGAGACGGAACTCCGGCGCGATGTAACGCTCCCAAAGGTCGGGCGGCTCCATGATGTGCATGTCGCTGTCAAAGACTTTGAATCCGTTTTTGGCCATGTTCTACTCCGTTAAATTTGAGCGTAATGCCGTCAACCACCGTGTGTCAAGCTTTCAATCGGAGTTTCGCGCCATGAGCTACAGTGCCGACATTAGACGTACTCCATAAAGCTTGGACGGCGGCAATTCGAGCTGGCGCCAACTCTCGCCGGCGTCGCGGCTCGCATAGACTGAACCGTCGGTATAACCGACACAAATGGTATTGGTATCCTCGGGATGTGTGGCAAAGCCGCAGGTCATATGAGCATATCCCGCGGGCAAACTGCCGTTGAGACGGCGCCAGCTCTTGCCGCCATCGTCGCTGCGCAAAATTTGCGTGTGAGCGCCGCCCGTCTCCTGGGAGGTATCGCGGCTAAAGCGGATCGTGTTATAGGGTCCAGCGCGAACGGTGCGGTATCCTTTCCAAGACGTGGGCCCATTCTCAGCCGCCCCGAGAAAGATTCGGTTTGGCGCACCCGGATGAATCACCGTCGGAATGGCATAGGCGCGCCCCATTCCATACTCTGCTTTCGACCAGTATCTCCCGTTGTCGGTCGTGATGTAGGTGCCGATGCCCGTAGTGGCGTACAGGGTATCGAGTTGCGTTGGATGACGGATGACCAAGTGAACGTCGCGGTAAACCCTCCCGTCTTCGTGTTTGCCCATCTGGTAGGGGAGAATGCCGGCGGGGTCGTTGTACTCCGGATATGCGGTGGTGCTGGGTGGGCCGCTGATGTCCTCCCAGCTTTCGCCTCTATCTCGGCTGCGCGCTACGCCGCCCTCTTCGATGCCGACAAGGATTTCGTCCGGCACGCGAGCGTCCAAAGTGATGCAGCGGACGTGAGGGGTGTGCGGCGGTGGGGGAAAGGTCCACTTCTGGTAATCCGGCAATTGGCGAAATGCGGACAGCTCGCGAAACGAGCGACCGCCGTTTTCACTGACATAGACGGTGGCCGGCAACGTACCGACGTAGAGCTCATTAGCGCGGGTGGGGTGAACTTGCATCGCCCAGATATCGCGAAAATCGATGCCGCCGGCGGGCAGCCATTTCCAGCTGTCTCCGCCGTCTTCACTGACGTGAATCTCTGTCAAGGTCGCGGCATAGAGGTGCTGAGGATTGGCAGGGTCCTGCGTGACTTCGCGCAGAGTTTCCCCCTCAAGAGCGGTGTTCACAATTTCCAATTGAGCAGAACGCCCATCCCAGCGGCAGCGAACAAGTTTGTCAGCGGCGAGAAGAAACATCTGCAAAGGTTTCATGATGCATACTCCTTATTTTACTATTTGCCGGTTGAAGCTATCCCTAGTTCCTGCTGCGCTCGTCTGAGATAGCTCAGATCAAGATATTTTTCCGGAGCGGGGTAGGGTTTCTGTTTGAAGAGGCGTTCACCCATCAAATCAATGAGACGCTGAAAGCCTTCCCGATTGACCGCACCATCGCGACTGATGATCCCCTGGGACAAGTATTCCTCCACGGTTGGCTTGGTATACTTGATGGGAATGCCAGTTCGTTTGGTGACCAGCTCGGCTGATTCTTCTTTGTGGGAGTGCACCCACTGCATCGCGCGGAGCATAGCCTTGAGATACCGAACCGTCAGGGCGCTGTTGGCTTCCGCCCACTTGGCGTCGACGATCAGGCTATGAAATTGCAGGTTAGCAATGTAGTCCTGCAAGCGTGCGATCTCCGTAAATCCCAACTCGCGGGCGCGGGGCAAATCGCCGCCAAGAATCATAGTTGCTGAGGTGTTGCAGCCGGTAAGACTTGCCAACCGCTGCCCGGTGGGGCCGTTCTGAATAATCGTGTAATCGCGATTCAGCTCCAGTCCATTGGCCTTGAGCATCTCGCGCAGAAAAATCGTGCTGCCGGATACCAGGCTCACGACTCCGATCGTCGTCCCTTTGAGCTCTTTGATGGATTTGTACTTGGGACAACCGACGAGAGTGTAGGCTGCGATGGGCACCGTGCCGCCGATAATCTTTAGGGAGGCTCCTCTCTCCACCGCGTTGATCGCCGCAGAGGGATCGACGATGGCAACGTTCACCTGGGCGGCAATGAGCGCCTGGATCAAGGTATCCGTCGATCCGATCAACACGACGTCTCCTTGGATGCCTTCCTGAGCAAAGAAGCCTTTGTCCGAGGCCGCGTAGTTCGGCAATTGCTCCATAGTTCGCGAAACGTTGCCAATGATCACGCGGTCCACAGCCATGAGATCGGAGGCCTGCAAGAGCTCGACTCCAAGCGCGATCAGGCTGCCCACTATCCGCAGAGAAAGCCAGGGCCGCATAACTGATCTCCGTCTCATGACCTTCAGGGTGTCTCGTAATAGTGTGCGTAAAAGTGGTCGGCGACCTCAGAGCCCGTCGTTTTCCAAACCCCGTGGTGCGAGCAGATGTAATCAAGCGCCATGTCGAGGTACTTGATACGAAAGGCGAGGCCGATAACAAACGGATGAAGCGGTATTGTCATTACCCTTCCCTGCGTTGCACCTTCCGCGTACAAGGTGTCGAACTGATCGCACACCATCTGATACCAGTCCTTAGGGGTGTGGCCGCCTTGAAAGATCACGCGGATATCATTCAGCCCTTGCTGGTAAGGAATGCCGATCATACGGCCCGATTTCACTCGCATCGCTATTGGCTGATCGTCGCAACCCCAATCGCAAACGTAGTCGAATCCCTCGGCGGCCAAATGATCGAGCGTGTCCGGGCTCTCATCGCCTCCGCCCGGGCCGAGCCAACCGCGCGGCGCTTTACCTGTGGCGGCGGCGATTGTTTGTCGAATCTGGCGAATCACGGCGCGTTCTTGATCCGCTGGATAATGGTTCATCCGAATATTATTCGTGACGCCGTGGCCAAGCCATTCCCACTTCCGTTTGTTCCCCTCTGAAATGATGGTTTTGTGATATTCGCAGACATCGGAGTTGAGCAGCACGGTTGCCCGTATGCCATGTTTGTCGAGAACCTCCATCATGCGAAAAACACCGATGCGCGAGCCGTAGTCCCGAAGCGCATAGCCGGTGACGTCCGGCAGCTGGGTGCTGGCGGCACCGGGAATCACTTTGTCGACGTGAAAGAATTCGATATTGGGGGCGACCAACAAGGCGATTCTTGCATTGTTGGGCCACTGCAAACGCTTGCGCCGGATGATAGGTGAATAATCATAGCGATCAGTCTGCACTCTAACGTCCCGTTGAACAAAGATTGTCGACGAGCAAGGAGGACAGTAATTCAGGAAGGGTGAGTGTGTCAACCTTGCTAGATCCAGCTATCCATCTTGGCTTCCAGAAGATCCAACGGCAACTCTCGCCCGCCGGTCTTCGGCATCCAGCAGATGCCCGAACTGGAGCGCGGAGCCCGCAAGCCGGACTCTCCGGATCTGTTTGTCTTTTTCGATACCGATTTGACCACTCCCAACGGAATTATAGGGGTAAGTTTGACGGGAATAGCGGAGCCTTCCTGCAGCGAAGTAAAAACTCTCGTCCCGGGAAGAAACTTATTTGCCAAGCAATTCGCGTATATTAGCAGCTGAAAACCTCTCCTATATATATCTACACGTCAAAAACGCGGTGAAGACTCAAACTTGCCGATCTTGATCGGGATTACCACGTCCCAACACAAGCAATGGCGAAAATCGTGGCCGCTATGGTGCTGATCCAGAATTTTTCCGAAGCAAGAATGACTACACCGAAATTCTGAATGCGATAGAGCCAAGAACGTTTCCTAATTTCCTCGAACGGAACCAGCTTATCAATTCCCTAACGGCAGAGCAGATAGTGATTGCCGTTCTTACACAGGCCCACCGCGATGGGGTCTTGAACTTTACTCGCTTCCTATCACAGCTTGCCGCGCTTACGTCCCGATATTTTCATCCGAACTTCCAGGGATCGTTACAAGCGGTCTACATCTGTGTTCCGGGGCTATAATCCTGAGCCTGTACCTCGTGGGTCCCTAAGACCATCAAGCCGATTAGCAGAGCTGCCAAGAAGGCCGTTTTCATCGGATTGCCCTCCCCCTGTTATTAAAGATGCTCAACCTTGGCGACTGCACACAACGTCCCATAGAGCGCAATCTTTGGAAAACGTCGCACATTCGACATATCAGCGGGAGATTGAATCAAACGACGCCATCCAGCGCGCTATTTTTCTGCATATGCCCTCTTCGATCTTTGCCGTAGTCGCCGAACGCGAAGGGCAAATTATCGCCTTCCCCTTCCTTGACGAGCGCGATCCGATCCGTACTTAGTCGGCTCCTCTTTCTATCAATTCCCCTTCCCTTCTATCGACCGCCTGCCTTTTCAATTGCCCTGATAATAATTTTTCGCGCTTCGTCGCCAGACAGATTCGTGACGGTCAAATGCGCGACGGATTGGCGCCGGCGGGTCTTTTTTTTCGCATCGACAGAAATCTCCGTGATTTGTATTGCGACCCGTGGCGCGCGTCGGTCAATAATTGTAATCTCTCTTTCCTTTTCTTTAGCCAAGGTACACCCCCAAAATGGCATTTTTACGTCACTGTCATGAAATGGTCAACCCGCAGATCGCACTCCTCCTGGGCGTGCCCGGTCCACTGTGACATGGAATGTGCATGTTTGAGACAAACTCAAATCATTTAAAACATAAAACTACCAAAACAAAAACGGCTGAAGTCATGACGTTTGGCAGTTATCCACAGCTGTGAATAACACTGTTGATAAGTGCCGCCGTCAAAAAATTGGCTATGGTTTCAAAGCACCGTAAGGAACATGTATTACGGGCGAAATTACCAGGCCCTGGCTAAAGGCTCATTCATAGCGAGCGGCAAAGGGTCGTTTGCTGGTTTTATTCTTCCGCCAGCTTCTGATCCGATGTGACGGGTATACGAATTTTGATCGAGACATGTCTCTTGCAGCGACTTCTGCTGGATCGCTGGATGCATTCACCAGTTCGGAAAACTCTTGTCAACCAAAGGCGGTCACGATGGAGACCCCCGTACCGACCAGATATGGCCGAAACGCACCGATGATGATCGATCAGGCGCTCCCCGAAGCTCTTCTCGACCTGCCTCAAGAGTGGAAAAGAGCTCGTCTGCGGGACATGCAACGAAGGCGAGCGGGGAGTCGAGTAGCGCTTCGCGGCGGAGTCTTATATACGCATCCAAGTGACGGTCTTGTGGCGCTCGAATCGTAACGCCGGACGGCGCCTCACCCGATTGCCCTGCGTGAAGTTAAAGCTATGTAAAATGTCAACGCCGATTTGCGTTGATACTTTCTTTTAGATGGGCATTCCCTGATAAGGAATCAAAGCTGCTACTCATCCTGGAGCAAGAATTGCGACACTTCTGTCGCCGCCTTTATCCATGGGTTTGATCAGATGCTGTTCCCTCTAGCCAGGTCACTTCCTATTACTCGCAGTCATCCCTTTATACTCACAATTCATCGCGGCCGCGAAATGTTACGTTTCGATGAAGAGTGCCTCTGAGAACCGCGGTTCACTTGATATTCCATCGATCAATGCTAGCTTGAATCCTAGCTCAGTGCTCTCTTTATGTCACGCGTCAAGAAAAAACTCGCCGCTCTGGCGTTTTCGTTTAGTCTCGAATTTCTCCCCTCGGGCTTCTTCACCAGCGGGACTTTCTCTTGGACCAATCAGCATATACCGGCTGCCGAGGACACCGATGCTGGCGTCCTCAAATTGGATTCCCGGGTAAAAACTGATGGCGGTGTGATTGTTGAAAGCTATGGCGAACGGACATCGCGATCGGCAGTTTTTTTAATCGCGATAGAAAACTCAAAAATCTTCATTCGAAGCTTCGTCATCGGGCCGCTGTTTTTTAGGATCACTTTACCTCCCAAAGTGCATCGCTACATTTCAAAATCCGTCCTCAATCTCTGATTTTTCCGTTCTCTGCCGGAGCGTTGTTTCACTCCAGCGATGAAAATTATCAGCTAGTTGTGTTGGCCTAGTGCTCATTTAAGGAGGTTATTCTAGTGAATACAGTTCGAAAGATTCTTGTTCCGATCGATTTCTCAAAAGAGTCTGCTGACAGCCTCAACTATGGCGTTTCGTTGGCCCAGAAAACGCAAGCGGAGCTCATCGTGCTGCACGTAACACAAAAAGGTGAGGCGGATGGCTTCTTGGACTTACTAGCCATGATGGAAGGAGCGCCCATGCTGAATCTTCCCGCTGGCATTCCTGTCGATCGCTTGCTCAGTGAGAAAGCACTGGACCTGTACCGTTTTATCGAAAAGGTGGTTAGAGATCCGGGCCGGGTAAAGATCAGAAGGAAGGTGACGCTGGGTGACCAAGCTGAAAAAGTTGTAGGGGTCGCAGCAGAGGAAAATATCGATCTCGTCGTTCTTGCCGTTCGACAAAGATCCTTTTTCCCCTATCTAATGGCTAGAGGAAAGCTGCTGAGGATGATCTCGCGACTTCCCTGCCCTATGCTTCTTAAGCCATCGGTGACGAGTCTTGCCCGACGTCCGGTGTAATCGGACGTTGGATTCTCGCTCGGTAATCGCCGATTACTTCGCCGACGGACAGCGAAGCAAAAAGCTGAAAAAGGGCCGATTACGACATGAAAATGTGCAAAGGAAGCGAACCCAACTACTCTGCGGCTGCGGTTTTATGTTGGTATTCCTTATATTATAATGGCGGTATATATGTATGGACCCGATGACCTTCAGATCTCTTAATCAAAGGATTGGTGCTGGCGTATCCGGCAGTCGTTCTGTTGTATGTGCCAGGGCGCGCGGGTAATGAATCGTCTCAAAAGAATTTTAATAGTCGATGACAGTGACGACTCCCGGTATATTTTGGGCGTTACATTGGAGCGATCTCGGGGCTATGAGACGATCGAGGCCGCAAACGGAAGTGAAGCAATTAAAAAAGCGATCTCCGAGAAACCCGATCTTATTATTATGGATCTCGGCTTGCCTGGAATATCAGGCGTAGATGCGACGAAAGTGATAAAAAACAACTCAAGCACGGCGCATATTCCGATCATTGCGCATACGGTCTGGCCGGCGGACTCTTGTAAAGAAGACGCGCTGAATGCTGGAATGGTTGATTACCTGGAGAAGCCAGTCTCGATGAAGTTAATGAAAGAGACGATAGAAAAATTCATTCCGCATTGATTACTCACGACGAGTCCAAAAGTCTGAAATCATTTGCGCCGCGCGGCCTTAGACCTCGTGTGGGTTCAACGGAGTCTTTCCCCCATCGAATTAGCTCTTTTAGACGGTCCAGGAATCCACAGTGGGGCATGTTCATCCTTGGTTCACCGGTTGGATTGATTTACAGACCGCTTCGGCGGATTGGTATAACCTGAGAGCGTAAAAGGTATGGAGTTTAACGGATCGAAGTGAAGAACCGCAGCTTGTGGTCTTGATCACAGAATGAACGATAACTTCATACTCATTTTACTGGTTTCACCAAAGCAGAAATACGTTAGTCTGATCGTCATGGGGAGGCCAGGCTGTTTTTCACGAAGCCGGGAATTGGTCGGCGCGCCGAAGAACTGCTAAAGTGCAGCCTGTTTCAGTGTGAGAGAAATGGTCCTGTGAATAGACAATACGATATGGCAGTTATCGGCTCCGGTCCTGCGGGGCAAAAGGCCGCAATCCAGGGCGCCAAGCTTGGCAAGCGAGTGGCGATTGTCGATCGCGCTAGTTGCGTCGGCGGCATTTGCATTCATCATGGAGCGATCCCCAGCAAATCTCTACGCGAAGCGATACTCTACTTTACCGGATTCTATCATCGGCAAACCTATGGGGCTCGCCAGCATAAGGATCTGACGATGCAGGAACTGATGGAGCGATGCGCTCAAGTCGAGTCCAATGAAACGCAAATTGTCCTCGACCAACTGGAACGAAACCGAGTTGAGTTTGTCGAAGGTCAAGCATCATTCGCCAACGAGCATACGTTGGTTGTGCATGACGAAGACCGCAGCTTCGAAATTTTAGGCGATGTGGTCATCGTCGCTACGGGAACGGCACCGAGCCGGCCCCAGTCGGTTCCCTTCGAGGAGGGAGTCATCGTCGACTCCAATGGGCTGACCACCCTAAAGGAACTCCCTAGGAGTCTAATCGTTGTGGGAACCGGAGTGATCGGCACGGAATACGCCAGCATGCTGGCGTTATTGCGTGTTCAGGTTACGCTCGTCGATCAGAGACCGGTGATTCTGGATTTTGTCGATCAGGAAATTGCCGAAGCCCTGATTTATCATATGCGCGACATTGGAGTGGTTCTGCACTTAGGCGAAGAAGTCGTTTCCACCGAAAAGACCCAGAGTGGAAAAGTTTGCGCTACCTTCAAGAGCGGAAAGAAGGTTTTTGGCGATGCGTTGCTGTACGCGGCGGGCCGGCAGGGAGCCACCGCCAACATCGGGCTCGAGAAGATCGGTGTAAAGGTCGACCAACGCGGTCGCATCCCGGTCAATGAGCATTATCAAACCAGCCTGCCTCACATTTATGCCGTAGGAGACGTGATTGGGTTTCCCAGCTTAGCCTCTTCTTCGATGGAACAGGGACGCTCTGCCGCGTGTCATGCTTTTGGTGTTGCAGTCCAGCACCGGCCGGATCTTATTCCCTATGGGATCTATACCGTGCCTGAGATTTCAATGGTCGGGCTAAACGAGCGACAGCTTATTCAGAAGGAAGTCCCCTATGAAATCGGCGTCGCTCGCTACCGTGAAATCGCCCGGGGTCAAATTTTAGGGGATAAGGTGGGGATGTTGAAACTTCTTTTCCATCAAAATTCTCGCCAGATCCTCGGTGTGCACGCGATCGGCCAAGGAGCTACGGAGCTCATCCATATCGGGCAAACCGCTATGGCCTTCAACGGAACCATCGATTACTTTATTGAGAACACTTTTAACTATCCCACGCTCGCTGAGTGCTACCGAGTCGCCGGCCTAAACGGCTACAATAAAGTCACGGTTGCCGGATAGCGCGCACCCGGGGCAGTGGACTTCCTGTCTCCGATAAAAATCAATTAGGAGACTCTATGACCGTCTCGCGGTTCCCTTTCTCCATCGACCAGAGAAGACAGGACATTTAATTTCCAAGCCAGTAGGTTTTGACGAATTTTCTCCGGACTGAGTCCTAGGACGGCGCAAACCGTTTCAAAGGCAAAGAGCCAATTCCGTTCCCTGTCAAACAACCAATTCTCAGCTTCCTTGAATAGCGCGTTCCTTGAATAGATCTGTCTCTTATAAATCATGATGGCATCTTTCAAAATCGCGAGCATCAACTCTTTTTCAGGTTGGCAGTAGCTGTTCCTTATGACAGTCTCCCAATATTTGAAGCTGATCGACATATCGTCCGCGAAAGCCCTTATAGGATCTTTGTCTTCCATCGTCCGGATCCTTTCAGTCAAAAAAAATCGCCAGGCCGACTAAAGTTTTGTTTGGCATCGCTTCCGCCCTGGAAGATCGCAAAGACTCTTTACGAGTTTATTGCGTTCCGATGAAACTATTTTGAAATGTGACCGCGGGAGATATCGCGTGAGAATCTACTGCGTCTTTTGTCATCAATTCTTCATCGCTAATGTCTTGTCTCGTCATCAGTTCTTAAATTTTCGTCCAGTAATTTCGCCCCGTTTGAAACACTGTCTCGATAAGAAACGGAGAAGGAGGCTTTTCTGTGTTCGAGACAGGTCAACGATTTCACATGATACGGCGCGCCAGCGTGTCGCTACGCATCGGCGTCTCTGTAGGTCTCGCGACGGTGAGTCCGCCCGGTTACGCGTCAGACAATGGATCAAATTAAGTACAGTTAGCCCTAAGCCGCCAAAACTTACGCAAAGTGAGCAGTGAGAGGGCGGTGAGACCGGAAGCCGTGGGCACTTGAGCGTGCAGGTTGCTCGCAGGCATCGATCACACGAATCATCACCCCAGGGGATTGCGGGGTGGCCCTCAAGGCCGTTGCCATTTCACGCCAATTAGGCAATTG
>Ga0081455_10004344_pt1 | contig 15950 bp, 9 predicted proteins | sample TabmetS3T2R1_FD_70207 | JGI IMG/M metagenome (GOLD analysis project Ga0081455, IMG submission 70207) | Tabebuia heterophylla rhizosphere microbial communities from the University of Puerto Rico - S3T2R1 | ecosystem: Host-associated > Plants > Roots > Rhizosphere ... | reverse complement strand
AATTGGTTGTCAAACACCGCGCCGGTTCACTCGAAGCCGACGTGGCCAATGGGCGCCTGCGCAATCTCGCGATCAGCTTCGGCATTCTTTTGCTGCTGGGCGCGAGCGTCGGCTTCATCGTCTTGTCCAGCCGCCGCGCCCAGCGGCTCGCAACACAGCAGATGGAGTTCGTCGCCGGAGTATCGCACGAACTGCGCACGCCGCTGGCCGTAATCTGTTCGGCGGCGGAGAACCTGGCCGACGGTGTAATCGACGACCGCCAGCAGATCGAACGCTACGGCGGCCTGATTCGTGATGAAGGACGCAGGCTGACCGGAATGGTCGAGCGGATTCTGGAGTTCGCGGGTGCGCAATCGGGACGTAAGAGTTACGAATTGCGACCGGCCGAACTGAGCAAGATTATCGAAGACGCGATCACTACCTGCCATCTGCAACTGGTCGAAGGCGGATTCGAAATCGAAAGAAGGATCGCAACCGATTTGCCGCTGGTCAAAGCCGATAGCGCGGCGCTCAGTCGGGCAATTCAAAACCTGCTGAGCAATGCAATGAAATACAGCGGCGACAGCCGGTGGATCGGACTGAGTGTCGGATCGGAGAGCACATCCGACGGCGAAGAGGTTTGGGTCGAGGTATCGGATCGCGGGCTGGGGATCGAGCCATCCGAAATAGATCGCATCTTTGAACCATTCTATCGGGGCAAAGAGGCGCTCGTGGCACAGATTCGCGGCAATGGACTGGGATTAAGTCTGGTCAAACACATCGTTGAAGCACATAGCGGGCGAATGAGCGTGGAGAGTAAGGTTGGGCGGGGAAGCCGGTTCACCTTGCGTCTGCCGGTTCCAGCTGTTGCCGAGGGTTCTGCGACGAATATATGAATAAGCGTATCCTTTTGGTCGAAGACGAACCAGGCCTCATCTTGACCCTGACCGACAGGTTGAGCAGCGAAGGCTACCAGATCGAATCAGCGCGGGACGGGGATCTGGGGTTTGAACGTGCATCGAATGAACCCTTCGATGCAATCATTCTCGATGTCATGCTCCCGCGGAGGAACGGATTCGATGTTTGCCGTGATCTGCGCCAGCGCGGCGTCGATGCACCGATCCTGATGTTGACCGCGCGCGGCCAGGTAGTGGACAGAGTCGTCGGATTGAAGCTCGGCGCCGATGATTATCTGACCAAGCCGTTCGAGATGATCGAGCTCCTGGCTCGCGTCGAAGCCCTCTTACGGCGCGCTCCCACCCGCCAGTTGCCGCAATCCGATACCTATCGATTCGGCCCCGTCAAAGTTGATTTCCGCCGCGCCGAAGTGGAACGCGACGGCAGGATGATCGAACTCTCGGCCAAGGAATACCAGTTACTTCGATACTTCATCGAACATCGCGAGGCCACGCTCTCGCGCGACGAACTGCTCGACGAGGTCTGGGGATACGATGCCACCCCGACCACGCGTACGGTCGATGTCCACGTGGCCTGGCTGAGACAAAAGCTCGAACCGAACCCTCGTCGCCCGCAGTTCATCCTCACAGTTCACGGCATGGGATATAAATTCATCGGATAATAAGAGGGATTACGAAATAAACGAAAATAACGAAATAAACGAAAATTTCGTTTATTTCGTTATTTTCGTTTATTTCGTAATCCTCCTTGCTTTCCACTTGCTTACCGAGAGGGATTAGAATTATACTCATCTCGGTAACCGAGGAGGATTACATGAGCAAACCAACCGATCTGGTCCAGGGGACCCTGGACCTGCTTATCCTGAAGATTCTCGCGCTGGAGCCGCTCCATGGCTGGGCGATCGGGCAGCGGCTGAAGCAAGTTTCCGGCGACGTCCTGTCTGTGAGCGACGGCTCTCTCTATCCTGCCCTCCACAAGCTGGAGCAGGAGGGCTGGATCAAGGCCGAATGGAAGCCGAGCGAGAATAACCGCCGCGCCAAGTTCTATTCGCTCACCCGGCTCGGCCGGCAGGAGCTGGAAAAGGAGGCGGCCAACTGGAACCGGCTCTCCTCCGCCATCTCGCGAGTAGTGAAACTCAAGGAGGCTTGAGTGATGCGTCGCCCACGCTGGATTTATACGATCCCATTGCGATTGCGCTCGCTCTTTCGCCGTGCTCAAGTCGAGCAGGAATTGGATGAGGAGCTCCGCTATCACCTCGAGCGGCAGGTCAATGAAAATATTGCCAAAGGCATGACCGCGGACGAGGCGCGTCATGCTGCGCTGCTTGCCATGGGGGGCGTCGAGCGACGGAAGGAGGAATGTCGCGATACACGACGCGTCAAGTTGATCGAAGACCTTATGCAGGACCTTTATTACGGGGTACGGACACTCCGCAAGAGCCCTGGTTTCACGGCGGTGGCGGTGCTCACACTCACTCTCGGGATCGGGGCGACGACCGCCTTGTATAGTCTGTTCAACGCACTCCTGTTTCGGCCGCTGCCCTTTCATGACCCCGACCGGCTGGTGAGGATTTATAAGACTATTCCGCAATCGCAGGTCTGGCCTCATCCGCCGGCCCATTATCTCGATTACAAGTTGCAGAACAAGGTCTTCGTGAGCATGGCCGCCTTCTATAATAATGGATTCGATCTTGCCGAAGCCGGTCAGCCGCCTGAGCACGTGCACGGCATGAACGTCTCAGCCGATTTTTTCCCAATCTTGGGGGTAGAGCCACTAATGGGAAGAGTCTTCAGAGCAGATGAAGACCAACCCGGGCGAAATCAGGTCATTGTCCTTAGTCATGATTTATGGCGCAACCGGTTTGCTGGTGATCCTCATATCGTCGGACGGACTTTACGAGATTCCGGTGAAGCCGTCACCGTGCTTGGCGTTATGCCGGCCGGCTTCGATCACGCACCTCTCTGGTGGAACAAAGTCGAAGCCTGGCGCCCTCTTGCTTTAACAGATGAACAACGTCGGGAACGCAAACTCAATTCGGTCAACGTTCTAGCGCGCCTCAACCCAGGTGTGTCTTTGGCGCAGGCTCAGGCTGAAATGAGTGCGATCGCTGCCCGCCTGGCCCAGGAACATTTTGAGCATAACTGCAGTGTGAGGGTGACTCCGCTGAAAGGATCGGTGACCGGCGATACTGGCCAAAGAATCGCATTTTTTACCCTGGGACTCTCCGGATTTGTGCTGCTTATTGCATGTGCCAACCTCGCACACCTGCAGATGGTGCGCGCCACCGGCCGGGCAAGAGAATATGTCATCCGCGCAGCACTGGGCGCAAAACGCAGCCGGCTGATTCGCCAGTCGCTGACGGAGAGCCTGCTGCTCGCGTTGATTGGTGGCGCACTCGGTCTTTTACTGGCCGTATGGGGGAGTGGCTACGTTGGCCGACATGTAATCATTAACAATCAGGTGGGCATCGCCATACCGATCGATTCGGCAGTGATGATTTTCTCTCTGCTGGTCACCTTGCTGACAGGCGTCGCGTTCGGCGCAACGCCGGCATGGATAGGGTCGCGTGTGGATTTGAATGAGGCATTGAAGCAAGGCAATCGTGGCACGACAGCGCATCACTCCCATCACCGGTTGCGCCATTGGCTGATTGCAGCCGAGGTTGCGCTTGCACTTGTTTCGCTCGCGGGTGCGGGTTTATTCGTGAACGGACTATATCGTTTCACCCACAGCGATCCTGGATGGCGTGTAGAAAACTTGTTGAAGGGTTATCTCATCCTCCCGGATAAAAAGTATTCCACTGTCGACTCTCGACGCTCCTACTATCAGAAATTGCAAACGCGCCTCACAACCTTGCCGGGGGTCGCGCACGTCGCGCTATCGACGAGACTGCCACTGGATGCATTTCCGATAAAGGGGGGATTTATCGTCGCAGGCCAACCGGAGCCGCCACGGGGCGATGAGCCGGTTCTATCTATTAATCAAGTGAGCAGCGGTTATTTCGCTACGCTGGGAATGCGGTTGATCGAGGGCCGAGACTTCACAACGGCCGACATAAACGATGCTTCAACAGCCGTCATCATTAATGAGACGACGGCTCGACGTTTCTGGCCTGGGGAGAGCGCGATCGGCAAGCGGTTTCGCTATCTGGACTCTGAGATCGCCTGGCAGGAAATCGTAGGCGTCGTCAGTGACGTGCATTACGCCAGTAGCGTGCTGAGCAAACCTTTCACACCGTATCAGGTGTATGAACCGCTGGATAGGGAGGCATTTAATTTTGCCGCGATCACTTTATCTGGCGCCGCTCCGCCCGAAGCCTTTACGAATAGTGTGCGTCGGGTGGTAGCCGAGATCGATCCGGATCAACCTGTCAGTCAGCTCGAGCCTGCTCAACGGGCTGTCGAGCGTGGGATCGCCAGTCTCTCCTTGCTCGGTTCGATTTTGATGGGTTTTTCGTTTCTTGGTCTGTTGCTGGCGGCTTTAGGAATTTACGGCGTTATGTCGGGATTTGTTGTTCAGCGCACGTATGAGATTGGGATCCGCGTCGCCATGGGAGCGCAAACGCGGGACGTCATCTGGCTGGTGCTGGGCAAAGGACTGCGTCTGACCTTAATGGGGTCTGGAATCGGTATTATCGGGGCTATCGGGATTGGCCGCCTGCTTACAGCCGCTTTACCACGACTGCCGGCCCGCGATCCCTGGTCAATTGTGCTGGTCGCCGCGCTCCTGATTGTCGTCGCCCTGGTCGCCTGCTGGCTGCCTGCACACCGCGCGGCGAAGACTGATCCGATGACTGCACTGCGACATGATTAAACGGAACTCGAAGAAATCAGCATGGCGATAGAAGTGTAATTTCGACGAAGAATCATCGAATCCAAAAGAATGAGGCGTGAGATGCGATTCACAAAATGGTTCCAAATCCTGCCCCTTCGACTACGTTCGCTGTTTCGTCGCCGGCAGGTCGAACAGGAATTAGAAGAGGAACTCAGCTATCACCTTGCGCGGCAGGTTGAGGAAAACATCACCAAAGGCATGACACCGGAGGAAGCGCGCTATGCTGCGCTGCACGCCCTTGGCGGCGTCGAGCGGCGGAAGGAGGAGTGCCGAGATATGCGATGCGTAAATCTGATCGAAAACACGCTAGAGGATCTTCGCTCCGCCGGCCGAACGCTTCGCCGTAGTCCAGGTTTCACGGCGGTCGCGATTCTTTCACTGGCGCTTGGGATTGGCGCAAACGCCGCAATCTTTCAGTTACTCAATGCAGTCCGTTTGCGCAGTTTGCCGGTGGCCAATCCACAGGAGTTGGCTGAAGTGAGAATCGCCGGAGGCAAGCCCGGATTCGGGTTCCATTACGGCCCTTACCTTCAAATTACGAACCCTTTGTGGGAACAAATTCGCGAGCGCCAGGAAGCATTCTCCGGCATTTTCGCCTGGGGAGACGATTCCTTCCCTGTCGGTCAGGGAACAGAGATGCGCCGATTCAACGGCCTCTGGGTGAGCGGCGATCTCTTCTCTGTTCTTGGTGTCGTGCCGGTGAAGGGTCGTCTCTTCACGGCAAGTGATGACCGTCCCGGATGCGGTGAGGGAGGGGCAGTAATCAGTTATGCGTTCTGGCAAAACTATTTTGGCGGTGAGGACTCGGTGCTCGGCAGGAGATTGATTATTGGGGACGAGCACGAGCCGCACTCAGTGATCGGCGTGACGCCGCCGGGATTTTTCGGCCTCGTAGTCGGAAAGAGCTTTGACGTTGCGTTGCCGATCTGCGAAAGAAAAGACGAGCTGGCAAGACGAAACTTCTGGTGGTTAGTTGTTATGGGCCGCTTGAAACGAGATTGGACTTTGGCCAGGGCGTCTGAACATTTGAATATCATCAGCCCCGGCATGTTCGAGGCAACGGTGCCGACCGGCTATGGTGGTTCCACTAATGATGAATACCGGAAATGCCGGCTGACAGCGTTGCCGGCGGGACAGGGTGTCAGCCCGCTGCGAGATAGCTACGAGACATCGCTCTGGTCGCTGCTGGTGATCACCGGTATGGTGCTTTTGATTGCATGTGCGAACCTCGCCAACCTTTTGCTCGCGCGGGCAAGCGCAAGGGAACGAGAGATCGCCGTGCGCGTGGCGCTGGGCGCATCGCGCGGGCGGCTGATCCAGCAGATGCTCTCAGAAAGCCTGCTGCTCGCAGGTTCCGGCGCTGCGCTCGGCGCCTGGTTGGCACAACTGATGAGCCGGGGCCTCATCTCGTTTAGCAACACTGAAGACAATATCCTGCAACTCGACCTGAGTTCGGATTGGAGGGTCCTGGCTTTTATGGCGTCAGTTGCGGTCCTCACCTGCATTGTATTCGGGCTCGTACCAGCGCTCCGGGCCTCGCAGGTCGAACCCGTCGCGGCGATGAGGTCGGGTGGGCGTGGGCTGACGAACCGGGAACGATTTTCATTCCAGCGCTTCTTTGTGATCGGGCAGATTGCGCTTTCGCTGGTGCTGCTGTTCGGGGCATTGCTTTTTGTGAGGAGTTTTCGAAACCTGATCACATTGGATGCGGGCTTTCGCCGGAACGGAATTCTCTTCGTCGGCATCGATTTCGACCGGCTTCGTCTCCCTCACGAAAGAATAGCGGCATTCCAAACGAATTTGCTGGAACAGATCCGGGCGGTTCCACAGGTGGAATCCGCCGCTGCCAGCATTTACAGACCTTTAGCCAGCGACTTTTTTGACATGTCGCTGGGCGTCAGGGTACAGGACCTACAGGAAAAACAAGAAGGGAGTTCGAAATTCGCCTATGTCGGCCCAGGGTATTTCAAGACGATGGATATCCCGCTTCTTGCCGGCCGAGACTTCAATGACTTCGACATAGCGGCTTCCCGCCAGGTCGCACTTGTGAACGAGACATTTGTGCGACGATTCATCACGAACGGTAATCCTGTCGGAGCTCTAGTGCGTACCGTTGCGGCAGGACCGGGCTATCCGGAGACTGTTTATGAAGTGATCGGAGTTGTCAAGGATACGAAATATGTCGATCTGCGTGAAGCGATCCCTCCGATCACCTATGTCTCCACAGCGCGTTACCCCGATCTCGGACCGTGGGCGTTAATTGTGATTCGCTCTTCAATGCCACTTACCGAGGTGATCAACGAAATCAGGCGCAAAGTCGGTGATTTGAGCCCTGAAATAACGATTCAGTTCAAGGTCTTCGAGACGCAGATTCGCGAGGGGCTCATCCAGGAGCGGTTGATGGCCTGGTTGGCAGGTTTCTTCGGAATACTAGCAGCCGTCCTGGCGATGATCGGACTCTACGGTGTCATTTCCTATATGGTTCTCAGGCGCAGGAACGAGATCGGTATTCGGCTGGCTGTCGGCGCAAGCCGCGCCGATATCGTGTTATTGATCCTTCGGGAAATGGCCGCGCTGCTTTTGGTCGGATTGGGAATCGGAACGGTTGTGTCGCTTGCGGCGGCACAGGGCGCCAGCGCCCTTCTCTTCGGTCTGTCGCCACACGATGTAACAACTCTAGTCGCGTCCGCCTGTTTATTGGCCACGGTCGCCGGACTCGCGAGTTTCTTGCCGGCGATGCGCGCATCGCGTGTCGATCCTATGGTCGCTCTGCGGAACGACTGAGCTTTCGTTTTAACTTTTCGGTGCCTAGTGAGGTAAACCCTCCCAGGGCCCAGGTGGCTAACAAACAATCACTATCGAGTGGATCGAAAACATAATCCAGGAGGGCAAGTTGTCGAGTGTCAGGGTACCAGCTAACCGCGAGACCGCTAGCCATTTGAAGTCCTAAACCGCGGAAATGGATAGCCTCGCCTTTTCGCCAGAGAATTTCGAAGATGCTCCCGGTCTTCTTTATCACGACTGTCCATGTCCCGTGGAGTGACCCATCAGGGAAATATTGAGCCAATTCGTGCTCTCCTTCGAAATCCCGGTTGAACCGTGAGGTAAACGCTCCGCCGCCAATACCGCCCTGCATCTCAGGTGTGCACCATTGAATCGCTACATCGCTATTGGGTCGAACATGAAAGAGGGCAACCCCCAAGCCGGCCCGTTGCTCACCGCAGCTCACAAAAAGATGCGATTTGATGGGAAGACCTATTCCCACGTATCGGCCGGCGGTTATCTCCCAATCCAGTTTAAAGACGGAACGATTTTCTTTGATGTCGATTGTACCTGTATAGGCGAATTGGCCGTTCGGAAGGGTCGCTTCTAAAACTTCCCAGGAGCCCGCAAATTCATTGGCTGAATTTTCCATAAAACTTTGTACCTTTGTTACCTTTGTTCCTTTGTGTTGGTTTTTTTGCCGTATTATTGCTTTTATCAGAAATCGGTCCCAGAATCAGGCAACTGAGCGCCCTTGCATAAAAAATTGGAGAGTCAAATGTTACAAGACCTGCGATTCGGCATACGAATGTTGTTCAAGGACAAAGGCTTCACCGCCATAGCCGTGCTCACGCTCGCGCTCGGCATCGGCGCCAACACGGCGATGTTCAGCGTGCTCTACACCTATCTATTTCGTGCGCTTCCCTATCCGCAGGCGGACGGGTTGGTAGGGGTTTTTCGCACTTCCATTCATTCGCAATCCTGGCCGCATTCGCCGGGGAATTTCTTCGATTTCCGCGAGAAGAATAATGTCTTCGAGAAGATGGTCGCATTTACCGGGACCAATCCCAATCTCGCCAATCCGGGAGAGCCAGCCCAGCGCTTGTCTGGGATGGCGGCATCGGCGGATTTCTTCCCTGCTCTTGGCGTACAGCCGGCTCTCGGACGCACATTTACTCCCGAAGAGCATGAGACCGGCAACCACCGGGTCGTCATTCTGAGTAATCGTTTCTGGTTGAGTCGCTTCGGCGGCGATCCGAGCGTCATGGGAAAAATTTTGAGGCTGGACGGGCAGGATGTAAAGGTAATTGGGGTGATGCCTGCTGGTTTTGATCATCCGCTGTTGTGGGGCACCATCGATGTGTGGCAGCCCCTGGCTTTCAACGCCGAGGGGCGGCGGGATCGCGGCAATAACTGGCTGCGATCCTTCGCGCGTCTCAGACCAGGCGTGACGATCGAGCAGGCCGATCAGGCGATGAAGACACTGGCCGCCAACATCTCCAAGGAGACCCGAGAGAATCAGAACGAGAGCCTCCGACTTGAACCGTTGCATTTATCAATGTCGGTCGATACCGAGCGGAAGATAATGTGGTTCGTGTTCGGCCTGGCCGGCTTCGTCCTGCTCATCGCCTGCGCCAACCTCGCCAATCTGCAGCTGGCCCGCACGGCGGCCCGGACCCGCGAGTTCTCTGTGCGAGCCGCGCTCGGCGCCGGGCGCTTCCGCCTGCTCCGGCAATCGCTGATCGAGAGCCTGATCATTGCCCTGATCGGCGGCGTTTGTAGTTTCCTGCTGGCATTCTGGGGAGTCAGGTATATCAGTAATCATCTCTTCAGCGAGCTGCCTGGCGCGAAAATATCTCTCGATTATAAAGTCTTCGGTTTCGCCCTACTCTGTTCGGTAATCACCGGCCTGCTCTTCGGCACCGTGCCGGCCTGGCTGGCTTCGCGGGCAGACGTCAACCAGGCGCTGCGGGAAAGCGCGCGCGGATCGAGCGCGGGCCGCTCGCATCAGCGCTTGCGGAGCGCGCTGATCGTTGGCGATGTAACCCTCGCGCTGGTGTTGCTGACTGCTGCAGGTTTATTCCTGCGCGGGCTCGAACGATTCATCAATCTCGATCCCGGCTGGCGTGTCGATGGACTGGTGACAGCGCAAATCAGCCTCGAGGGAGATAAATATCGAACTGATGATCTGAGGAAAGCCTTCTACCAGCGGATCGAAGAACGACTGGCCGCGCTGCCCGGCGTCGAGCAGGTCGGGCTTTCCCTCTCGCAACCACTCTGGAGTTTTTACTCCAGCGGGAGCTACACAATCGAAGGCCGGCCTGAGCCGCAGCAGGGTCAGTTTCCTGAATTCTTCCATGAACCGGTGAACACGCAATATTTTGCGACTCTCGGGATTCGGCTGTTGGAAGGCCGCCTCTTCACAACGGCAGACACTGCAGCCCGGCCCAGTGTTATCATCATCAACGAAGCAACGGCGCGCCATTTCTGGCCAAATGAAAGCGCGCTCGGCAAACGGATAGGTAGAGGAGGGCAAAATCCGGACTGGCGTGAAGTCGTAGGTGTGGTGAATGACGTTAGTTTCCCTGCCAGCCTGGGTGCCCCCTACACGCGCTTTCAATCCTTCCGGCCATTGGAACAGCAGCCCTGGTCAATAAATCACCTATTCTTGCGCACCTCAGTCGCACCGGAAGCGATGGCCGGCACTTTACGCAATGCTGTGGCTGAAATCGACCCGACTCTAGCGGTGCATCAGATTCGCACTGCGCGCAGCCTCGTGACGATGGGTCTGGGAGGCATCTCGCTTATCGGTAATCTGCTCGGAGCTTTTGCCTCGCTCGGACTCGTATTGGCAGCCATCGGTATCTACGGCGTGATCTCGTATTCCGTCATCCAGCGCACGGGCGAAATCGGGATTCGCATGGCGCTGGGCGCGCAAACACGGGATGTGCTCCGGCTGGTGATGAGCAAAGGAGCGCTTCTGGTTTTGTTAGGCGCACTGCTCGGCTTCGTCGGCGCATACGTGGTAGCGCGAATCCTGGCATGGGCTATCCCTACGTTGCCTACCCGCGATCCGTTGGCGATGGGTGTTATTGCACTTGCTCTGATTGCCGTAGCGCTTATGGCTTGCTACCTGCCGGCGCGGCGGGCGACTAAAGTCGATCCGATGGTGGCGCTCCGTCACGAGTGAGCGACGATAAATGGAAAAATAATAAAAACTTTCAGGAAATTACCGGGAAGATGGATTACGAAATAAACGAATTATTTTTCGTCTATTTCGTTATTTTCGTTATTTTCGTAATCCTTCTTCATCATTCGTGTCGAAGTGCCTGTAATGGATCAACCTTGGTAGCACGCCGCGCCGGAATGTAGCTTGCCATCAGGGCGGCACTAACCAGCAGAAAGGCGATCAGCGCGAAGATTTCCGGATCGGTCGCGCTCACTTCGAAAAGCAGATTCTTCATCACACGTGTCAGCCCGGTGGCCGCCACCAATCCCAGCGTCACTCCGATCAGCGCCAGACTCAATCCACGCCAGATTACCATCTTTAACACATCGCTCGCCTGCGCGCCCAGGGACATTCGAATGCCGATTTCATGCGTTCGCTGGCTGACGGCATAAGAGATAACACCGTAAATTCCTACTGTCGCGATGACGAGCGCCACAGCGGCAAAGAGCCCGAAAAGCTGCATCTGAAAACGCCGCGGCGCAACCGATTCAGCCAGGCGCTGCTCCATCGACATCACGTCCACGACCGGCAGGTTTGGATTGATCGCCCAGACCTGCTGGCGCACGGCAGGTGCCAAGATCAGAGGATCGCCCTTAGTTCGGATCAGCAAATATGGAGTCGCACTTTCTGAATTCTGCAGGACTGAGTTATATTGCTCGGAATCCTGCACTCCTGACTCTAACCCAAATCGTTTCACATCGGCCACAACACCGATGATCGTACCCTGACGTCTAGGTTGAAAATGATAACCGTACACGACTTGTTTGCCGATTGGGTCTTCTCCGGCGAACTCGCGACGAGCCCAGGATTCGTTAATGACAACGACAGGCGGCGCATTCTCGTTGTCCCATTCCGTAAAGCTGCGACCCGTGCGCATCTGCAGGCCCATTGCACGAAAGTAGTCAGGGCTGACCTCGATACAGCACATCGACCCACTGACCTCACGCGGACGGTCACTAACCATCCTCGTAACGTCCAGTGGAAGACGCCCGACCGCCGCAACCTCAACGCCGGGAAGATTCTTGATGCGCGTGAGGAGATCCTGGAAGAAGGTCTTTTTTTGTACGGGCGAATATCTGGCGGTGTAAACCGGGATCATCATTGTCAGCAAATTCTTCGGGTTATATCCCGGCTCGACCGCTTGCACCCGGAGAAAGCTCTTGATCAGCAGACCTGCACCGGCAAGCAGCGCCAGTGTCAATGCCAGCTCGCCGATCATGAGGGCCGGCGAAAAGCGCCGCGCGCCTTTGCGTGATGAGAATGCAGCGCTGCCAGCCCCTTCCTTCAAGCTCTCGTTGAGATCGACCTGCGAAGATTGCAGCGCCGGGATGATGCCCGCAACGATCCCGGTAATCAGCACAGAAATAAAGGTGAAGCCGAGCGCTGCTGCGTCGATGCCTACATTTTTGAGATGCGCCAGGTCATCCGGGATGAGCGGGATCAATGCCTCGATACCCATGAGCGCAAGCATGAATCCTGCCACGCCACCCAATACGGATAACAACAGGCTCTCGGTCAGCATCTGCCTGATCAACCTTGCGCGGCCGGCGCCCATGGCAGCGCGAATCGCCATCTCTTTCTGCCGCAAACGTGTGCGCGCCAACATCAGATTGGCGACGTTGGCGCAGGCGATCAGCAAAATGAAAGCCACCGCGCCGAAAAGGACTATCAACCCCAGCCGCAAATTGCCGACCAACCTCTCGCCCAATGGTGTCACCAGGGCTCGCTCGCTGTAATTCCCATATGGATTGTTCTGTCTGAGTCGCTGCAAAATGCTGTCTAATTCCGAGCGCGACTGCTCGACGGAAACCCCAGGTTTAAGCCGCCCCAAAAAATTACCGGCGAAGAGCAAGCTCCCCTTCGCCGCATCTGCCAAATACTGCTGTACATTGAGGGCACGAGGAAGCAATACATCAGCATTCCTCAGGAATTTAAAATCGGGCGGCATCACGCCAATTACCTGCCGGCTTCTTCCTTCAAGCGTCACCGATTGACCGATGATGGCCGGATCGCCTCCGAAGCGTCGTTGCCAGAGAGCGTGACACAGGATCGCCACCGGCGTGGCTCCAGGCTGATCCTCTTCCGGTGTAAACGCGCGCCCCAATCGTGGCACTACGCCGAGCGCCGGAAACAGATTGGCCGTCACCCTCAAGGCATCGAGCCGCTCCGGTTCGCCTCGTCCTGTTAGATATACCTGCCCTGGCATGAAAAGAACCAGATGGTCAAAAGACTTCGACTCCGCACGCATTTGAATAAAATCGGCGGCGCCGGACAATTCCGTTTGCCCCTCCGGCTGCTTTCCCTTCTTTTTCCCCTCAATAACTCCCGTGACGTAAACCAGCTGCTGCGGATCGTAGTAAGGAAGAGGCCTGAGCAGTACAGCATTAACTACGCTGAAGATCGCTGTGGTTGCCCCGATACCCAACGCCAGAGTGAGCACAGCCACGAAAGTAAAGCCGGGATTTCTTCTCAGCATCCACAGGCCATACCGAAGATCCTGAAAGATAGTTTCGATAAAACTTATTCCACGCATCTCGCGATTCACCTCCTGTAGTAATGGTACGTTTCCGAACTGGCGGCGGGCGGCCCGAGCAGCCTCGTCATCACTCATCCCCTGGCGGATATATCGCTCGGTGAGCAGGCGCAAATGCATCTCGATCTCGTCGTCGAATTCCTGCTCGGCTTTTCGACCTCCGAACAATCCTCGAAGTTTGGCCAACAGGACGAGAAAGAAATGGATCATTGCTACTCCTGGCCTTCCAGGCTTAACAGGCGTCCGATTACCCCGGCCATCCGCTCCCAGTTCTCAGTCTCGCGCGCCAGCTGTTTTCGGCCGCTTTTGGTGATCGAGTAGTACTTCGCTTTGCGATTGTTTTCCGATGCTCCCCAGTCTGCCGCGATCCATCCCTGCTGCTGGAGCCGCAGGAGCGAGGTATAGACCGTCCCTTCGTTCAGTTGCAGCACATGCTCGCTCACCTGCTCGATCCGGCGGGCGATCCCATAGCCATGCTGCGGCCCGAGCGCATCAAGAACTTTCAACACCATCAGATCGAGGGTTCCCTGGAGAACTTCAGATTTTTCCGGATTTGTAGTTTTTCCTCTGGTCATGCCAAAGAAAATACCACCGCTTCATTGGATTGTCCATAGGTAGACGAGAAAATTGCAACCCTGGTCAAGTATAATAACTGCTTTGTGCCGATATTAATTGAAGTGTATGCAAATTAAAGTTCTTCGTTATCGGTAATTTTATGATCCCAAGCAAACACGGTTTAGGAAACCAATTCACCGCGGAGTCGCAGAGACCGCAGAGAAAACACAGAGAAAAGAAGGAGGAAACTTTCCTCATCTCTTCTCTCTCTGTTTTCTCTGTGGCCTCTGCGACTCCGCGGTGAATTGGGTTTCCTGGATTGAAACAATAAAATTTAACTGCTAAATACATTAGGCTTAAATTTGCACCGGGGCTTCTATTAATTAAACTGCGGGAGAGGAGAAGGATTACATTTATGCATGTCAAATCACTGTCAACTCTCGATGAGCGACAACGCTATGTCGACTTCGAGCAGGAAGTCTATCGCGGTAATCCGCACTGGGTCCCACCTGATACGCATGGTCTGATTGAGCTGCTGAGCGGTCAGGGCGGATTCGAGTCCGACCAGCAAATCCAGGCCTTCTGGGTCGAAGATGAGAGACGCGTTCTGGCGACCATCACGGCAGTCAGGAATTCCGTTTATAACCGGCACTGGAACGAAGAGATCGGGCATCTAATATTCTTTGAAGCTCTTCCTGATCAAGCCGAGGCCGTCGAGTTACTCGTCCGAACGGCATGTGACTGGCTCCGGGCACTCGGCTCTCAAGCGGCGCGACTATCCATGCTGCCGGGAATGCAACTGCCTCTGACCATTGACGCTTACGACAGGGTCCCGACCATTTTTCATACTTATAATCCTCCTTACTATCACGGCTATGTCAAGAATGGCGGCTTCAGAACCGAGCTCGGTGTTGTCCAATATCAGGTCAGCTTCACTCCCGAGTTGACTCGCAGATATCGTGAAATGGTGGAGCACGCCACCAAGTCGGGTGTTATTCTACGGTCGTGGGATTTTGACCGCATGGAAGAGGAGACAGAGACTTTTACCCAGGTCTTCAATGATACCTTCCAGTGGCACTGGGGATTCATGCCACTGCCGGTAGCAGTGATGAGCGGGTTGACGATCGGGTTGAAAGAATATTTAGTCGCAGACTTCACTGCCTTTGCCGAGGCCGAAGGGGAGACCGCCGGTTTCGTTTACTCGCTCCCCGACTTAAACCAGGCTCTCCACCGAATGAGGGGCAAAGATATTGAGGAAAACTTCCCCGAATTTCAGCGGCGCCTCCAGGAGATAGACCATGGTGTGCTTCTGATCATCGGCGTAAAGGAAGGCTACCGTGGCCGCGGAATCAATCTGGCGCTGGCGGCGAGGAGTTATCTGGCAATGATTGAGCGTGGCTATAAGTCCGCCAGCTATACTGTCGTACTGGATGACAATTGGCCGTCGCGACGCACAGCCGAGAAATTAGGCGCGCGGGTCACCCGAAATTTCAATATTTATCGGAAAGAGCTGATTTGATCAAACAAGCAATGCAGTTCACCGCAGAGACGCAGAACAAGCAGAGAATTCACAGAGAGAAGAAGAAGAAGGGAGAGTTTTCCCACAACTTTTTCCTCATTTCTCTCTACGAATTCTCTGCTTGCTCTGTGTCTCTGCGGTGAGTCGGATATTAACATTTAGGAGGGAGACAAGTTGAATCAGACAAAAGCAGGATTTCCCAGGCGTGAATTGGGCATTCTCCTGCTCTTAGCAGTAGTGCAATTTACCAACATTCTGGACTTCATGGTGATGATGCCGCTCGGGCCTCAGTTGATGAGGCTGATGTCGATGAGCCCGGCGCAGTTCAGCCATGTGGTCTCCAGTTACACGTTTGCGGCAGGTTTGTCCGGAATCCTGAGCGCACTCTTTATCGATCGTTTCGATCGGAAGCGGGCGCTTCTTTTTGTCTATGTCGGGTTTCTTGTGGGCACGCTTTCATGCGCCATGGCCCCCGGATATATCACTCTGACATTAGCGCGGGCGCTGACCGGAGCTTTTGGAGGAATTCTCGGCGCTCTGACCCTGGCGATCCTCGGTGACCTGGTTCCGATCGAACGCCGAGGTCGAGGCATGGGAATCATCATGACCTCCTTTTCCCT
>Ga0081455_10004343_pt1 | contig 15951 bp, 16 predicted proteins | sample TabmetS3T2R1_FD_70207 | JGI IMG/M metagenome (GOLD analysis project Ga0081455, IMG submission 70207) | Tabebuia heterophylla rhizosphere microbial communities from the University of Puerto Rico - S3T2R1 | ecosystem: Host-associated > Plants > Roots > Rhizosphere ... | reverse complement strand
AGCTTCGCCGTGGGGGATTCGGCCTACTACGACGCAGATGCCCTGGTCATCGCCCAGACGGCCGCGGGCTTCCTCCAGCACGGCATCGAGGCCCGGCACATGCGCAGCTACAAGGTGGCGGTGGACCGGGAGGCCGGGCTGTTCGAGCAGATCGTCCTGCCCGTGCTCAAGCAGCGGAATCCTGAGGCCCGGCAGAGGGCCCGCGAGACGATTGCCGAGCTGGTGCGCCTGGGGCAGCAGATGCGGGGCGTGCTGCTCTCGCGTGAGCTTCGGGACGTCTCCGGACCCACCTGAGCGATCCCGCCGAGGGACGCCGAATTCCACCGGCCGAGGAGTAGGGTGGCGGTCGATGACCGTCGAGATGGAACTCGTGAGCGTCGAGGCGCCGGAGCGTCCAACCCGTACGCCGGTGGTCATCCTGCGCGAGGTGGCGGGGCAGCGTCGCGTCCTGCCGATCTTCATCGGGGTGCCCGAGGCGCAGGCGATCGCCCTGACCATGCAGAACATCGAGACCCCCCGCCCGATGACGCACGACCTCATGAAGAACCTGCTCGACGAGGTCGGGGCCCAGGTCGAACGCATCACCGTCACCGAGCTGCGCGAGGGCACGTTCTTCGCCGAGATCATCCTCAGCAGCCAGGGTGAGGTGCGCACGGTGTCGAGCCGGCCCTCGGACGCGATCGCCCTGGCGATCCGGATCGGCTCGCCCATCTATGCCGACGAAGACGTGCTGGAGGAGGCCGGGCGCGTCGAGCAGCCCGACGAGGAAGAGGCGGAGCAGGTGGTCGAGCAGTTCCGCGACTTCATCGACCACGTGAATCCCGAAGACTTCGCGCTCTAGCTCGCAGACGCCCGGCGTTGACCCCGTCGCCGCCGGGCCGTACCCTCCGTGCCCGTGACACCGGCGTAATTCCGTTGATGTCACGCCCGCGGCAACAAGTAGGAGCATCGTCGTGACTACGACCTCGGACGCGTCCGTCGAGGGGTACAGCGGCAAGCGTGCGGCCGACATCGTCGGTATCAGCTACCGGCAGCTCGACTACTGGGCACGCACCGACCTGATCAGGCCGTCGGTGGCCGACGCCCACGGCAGCGGTAGCCGGCGGCGCTACAGCTACCGCAACCTGCTGGAGCTGAAGCTGGTGAAGACCCTGCTCGACAACGGCATCAAGCTCGAGTCGATCCGGGAGGGCTTCACGTACCTGCGCGACCAGCTGGGCGAGGACGTGTCGACCGCCAAGCTCGTCATCGCCGGCACCAGCGCCGTGTTGGTGCGCGAGAACGACGAGCTGATCGACGTGGTCAACCGCTACCAGGGCCAGGGGGTCCTCAACCTGCTCGCCCTCGACGGCGTGAAGGAGCAGGTCGACGCCGCCATCGTGGAGCTGTTCCCGGCAAACGGGGAGGATGTGCCGTCGTCCCCAAATGACCGGTCCGCCCTGCGCGGACGCGACCGGGCCGCCCACGGCCACCGCTGAATGTCCAGGTGACGTTGCGCACCTCGCCGCTCGACGCCCGCCACCGGGCGCGCGACGGCAAGATGGTTGCCTTCGGCGGGTGGGAGATGCCCATCCAGTACCCGACCGGCACGCTGGCTGAGCACCGGGCCTGCCGCGGCGATGCGGCCGCGTTCGACGTGAGCCATCTGGGCACCGTGCGCGTCACCGGGCCCGCCGCGTTCGACCGGCTGCAGGCGGCGCTGACGAACGACCTGGGTAAGATCGCCCCCGGCCGGGCCCAGTACACCCACCTGCTCGACGAGGCCGACGCCTCGGTCCTGGACGACATCATCGTGTGGTGGGTCGCCGACGAGCGGTTCGACGTGATGCCCAACGCCTCCAACACCGAGCGGGTGCTGGCGGCGCTCGGGGGTGAGGACGTGACGGCCGGCCGGGCCGTGATCGCCGTGCAGGGGCCGTCGGCCCGGGCGCGGCTGGCCACCGTCGCCGCGGAGGCCGCCGCGGTCGGCCGCTTCCGGGTCGCCGAGGTCGACGTGCTCGGGCGGCCCAGCGTCGTTGCGGGTACCGGCTACACCGGGGAGGACGGGGTCGAGCTGGCCGTCGACGCCGACCACGCCGGCGCGGTGTGGGATGCCATCGTGGACGCCGGCGTCACCCCCGCGGGGCTCGGGGCGCGGGACACGCTGCGTCTGGAGGCCGGGCTGCCGCTTCACGGCCACGAGCTCGGGCCGGGGATCACGCCGCTGCAGGCCGGTCTCGGCTGGGTGGTGGCGTGGGACAAGCCCGAGTTCAGGGGCCGCAAGGCCTTGGCAGACGAGCGGGAGCGGGGCGTCGAGCGCCGGCTGCGGGGCCTCGAGGTGGAGGGCCGGCGCCCACCGCGGGCCGATCAGACCGTGACGTCGGGCGGCAAGGCGATCGGGCGCGTGACGAGCGGGAACTTCTCGCCCACGCTCGACCGCGGCATCGCGCTGGCGTTCCTGCCCCCCGACGTGGGGGACGACCTCGAGGTGGCCATCGACGTGCGCGGCACCGAGGTGCCGGCGCGGGTGGTGCCGCTGCCGTTCTACAAGCGGGAACGGCGCTAGCGGGCGGCCGCGCGATTGCCCGCCCTCGCGTCCGGGTACGGGCCAGGGCAACGGCGAACCACCGCCGCGTAGCCTGGTTGGAACCACGACACAGGGGGTGGCGCGATGGCCTTGGCAGCGTTGGTGGACGATGTCCTGGGAGGCGACCTCGCCATCGCGGTCGAGGCCTACGACGGCAGCCGGTCCGGCCCGGTCGACGCCGCGGCGACGCTCGTGATCCGCTCGCCCGACGCCCTGCGGCGGATCGTGACGGCGCCGGGGGAGCTCGGCCTCGCGCGCGCGTACGTGTCCGGCGACCTGGAGCTGCAGGGGTCGATCTGGGCGCTCCTGGAGCTGCGTGACCGCATCCCCGACGTGCAGCTCGAGCCCAAGATGATGCTGCGCCTGGTCCACGAGCTCGGCGGGTGGCGCGAGGTGCGCCCGGTGTCGCCCCCCGCCGAGGAGGTGCGCCTCCGCGGCCGGCGGCACAGCAAGTCCCGGGACGCGGCCGCCATCAGCCACCACTACGACGTGTCCAACGCGTTCTACCGCCTGGTGCTGGGGCCCAGCCTCACCTACTCGTGCGCCGTGTGGCACGACCCGGACGACACGCTCGAGGCGGCACAGGCCAACAAGTACGAGCTGATCTGCCGCAAGCTCGACCTGAAACCGGGCGAGCGCCTGCTGGACGTCGGCTGCGGCTGGGGCGGCATGGTCATGCACGCCGCCCAGCACCACGGCGTCAATGCCGTCGGCGTCACCATCTCCCGGCAGCAGGCCGAGCTCGCCGAGAAGCGGGTGGCGGAGGCCGGCCTGTCGGATCAGGTGCAGATCCGCGTGCAGGACTACCGCGAGGTGGCCGACGGTCCCTACGACGGCATCAGCTCGATCGGGATGTTCGAGCACGTCGGCGAGGCCCGCCTGGCCGAGTACTTCGGGTGCCTGCGGCGCCTCGTGCGGCCCGAGGGCCGGCTGCTCAACCACGGCATCAGCCGGCCCGCCCGCAACGAGAAGGCGCGGCTGCCGCGCCGGAGCTTCATCAACCGCTACGTCTTCCCCGACGGCGAGCTGCACGAGGTCGGTCGCGTGATCTCGATCACCCAGGACGCCGGCTTCGAGGTTCGTCACGTCGAGTCGCTGCGGGAGCACTATGCCCTCACCCTGCGGCGGTGGGTGGCCAACCTCGAGGAGCACTGGGACGAGGCCGTCGCGGAGGTGGGGGCGCCGCGGGCGAGGGTGTGGCGCCTCTACATGGCGGGCTCGGCCGTCAACTTCGAGGCCGGCCGCACGCAGGTCCACCAGGCGCTGTCGGTGCCCCGCGAGCCCGGGGGTCGCTCGGGGCTGCCGCTGCGCCCCCGCTTCGAGTAGTGCCGCAACGCGGATCGACCGCGGGCGTCAGGCGAGCTGGCGGGCGATGGTGCCGGTGTCGTAGTAGACGCGGGCTCCGGTCAGCCGCTCCCCGTCGAAGCTGAAGATGACCGCGGTGCGGCAACGGAAGGAGCGGCCGGTGGCCTCGAAGTCGCGGCCCGAGCCGAGGTGCGTCCCCGTCATCCATAGCTCGGTGACCACGGCGTCGTCGGCGTGGTGGGTGGCGATCACGTCGAAGTGCAGGTCCGGGAAGTAGCCCCGGGTCACGGCGTAGTAGTGGCGGACCTCGTCGGCGCCGTCGTAGACGCGGTTGTTGCCGATGAGCTCGTAGCGGGGGTGGGCGAAGCAGGCGAGGGCGGCGTCGACGTCGCCGCGGTTCTGGGCGCTCAGCAGGCGCTCGATCAGCTGTTGCCGGTGTTGGTGCAGCTTGGTTCCGATCGGCGTCACGCCGGCCACGGCACCCCCCGGTTGAGATGGCGTTCAGTCCAGGAGATCGGGTTGATCGGCCACGATCTTGTCGTAGAGGGGCTGGAAGCTGAACCAGCCGCCAACGTGGGTGCCGACCTGGGTCTGCGTCAGGGTGGCGTGCTCGTGGTCGATCGGGATGGGGTCACCGGCGGCGTCCGCCATCAGCTGGACGTGGCACGACCGGTCCATGGTGATGAACCACCACGCCGCCTCGTCGACGGTTTCGCCGACGGTGAGGAGGCCGTGGTTGCGGAGGATGCAGGCCTTGGTGCCCCCGAGGGCGTGGGCGATGCGCTTGCCCTCCTCGACGTCGAGCACGACGCCCGTGTAGTCGTCGAAGACGGCGTGGTCGCCGTAGAAGGCGCAGGCGTCCTGGGTGAGCGGGGCGAGGGGCTTGCCCAGCGTCGAGAACGCTCGACCGTACGGCGAGTGGGTGTGCGCGGCGGCGTTGACATCGGGCCGGGCCTCGTGGACCTGGCTGTGGATGGCGAACGCCGCCGTGTTCACGGGCCAGTCGCCGACGACGACCTCGCCCTTGCGGTCGACGCAGATGAGGTCCGAGGCCCGGACCTGGCCGAAGCTCATGCCGAGCGGGTTGACCCAGAACAGGTCGGGGTGCTCGGGGTCGCGGCCCGTCAGGTGGCCGGCGACGCCCTCGTTGAAGCCGAAGCGGTCGAAGAGCCGGAACGCCGCCGCCATGCGCTGCTTCATGTGCATGCGCTCCGCGTCGACAGACTCGAACTGGGGGAACTTGTGGGGGCGTCGGTCGGACATGGGTTCCTCCTCCTCCGTCACCTCAGTATGTCGGGGTCGGCGCGGGCGTCAACTCGTCCCACAGGCGCCGGACGTCTCCCGCCGGGTCGTCCGCCACCGTCGCGTTACGGTCGAGCAGGCAGGTGGCCCGGCGCCCGGTGTCGTAGGCCGGCCACGGGAGGTCGTCGTGCTCGGGCGATCCGGTGCGGGCGGCGGTCGCCCAGGCCTGCGACGTGCGATCCGCCAGGCGGCGGGTGCCGTCATCGATGCCCCCCAGCATCATCTCCACGCCGCGGCGATCGAGGTTGGCGAAGACGAACGGAACGTCGACGGCGTGGCACGCCCCCAGCACGCCGCCGAAGGCGGTCGACGCGTAGTCGAAGCGGTACATCGACACGCGGGGCGCGTGGGCGGCCTGGCACTCGGCCACCCTGATCGCAGGGATGCGGAACACCCAGTCGGTCATGACCGCGCAGAACAGCCCGTCGAGGTCGGCGGCCGGGCGGGTGTCGCGGTAGACCGCCAGCGTGTCGTCGACGCGGTCGTCGCCGACCACCCGGCCCAGGCGGCGCCGCAGGCGCTCGTCGCTGACGTCCCCGTTGCCCCGGGCCTGCAGCTGGAACAGGTTCCACTCGTTGGCCGTCGTGCCGATGACCAGGCTGATGCCGGCGGCGCTGCCGTCGCGGATGGCGTCGAGCGGGGGCCGGGGAATCAGGGTCCCGTCGACCACGGGCTGGAAGGCCAGGCGACCGACGCCCGGGCCAGCGCCGCCCAGGACCTCGGCCTCGACGACCGCCTGGCCCCGGAGGATGTCCTCGGCCGGCAGCGTCAGGAGGGCCTCGGCGGTGGCGGGGGAGAGGTCGAGCGCGGCGAGGAACCTGTCGGTGACCCATTCGGCCGTGGCGGTGTCGTGCGCGTGCGAGGCCGCCCCGCTCTGGGCGATCGCACCGCGGAAGAGCCCGGCGGCGGTCGGCGTGCCGAGCAACGTGCTGACGCTCATGCCGCCGGCCGACTCGCCGAACACGGTGACGTTCGCCGGATCGCCGCCGAAGCCGGCGATGTTGTCGCGCACCCAGCGCAACGCCTGGATCTGGTCGCCGATGCCGTTGCTGCCCGAACCGGCGAAGGCGGGCTCCAGGTGCCCGAGGTGCAGGAAGCCGAGGGCGCCGAGCCGGTAGTTCAGCGTCACCACCACGACGTCGTAGCGCCGCGCCAGGTTGGAGCCGTTGTACCAGGGCACGTGGCCCGACCCCGTGACGAAGGCACCGCCGTGGATCCACACCATGACCGGCCGCGCGGCGTCGTCGACCGCGGGGGTGTACACGTTGACGACGAGGCAGTCCTCGGCGCCTCCCTCCCCCTGGGCGCCGAGCATGCCCTCGAGCGGCGACGGGTTCTGGTGCGACATGGGCCCGAACGCGGTGCCATCCCGTATGCCGACCCACCCGTCGGTGGGCCGCGACGGTGCGAACCGCTCGGCTCGGGCGTACGGGATGCTGCGGAACTGCAGGACGCCGTGCTTGTGCAGGCCCTGCACCTTGCCGGCCGTGGTGTCGACGATCACGGCCGCGAGGCTAGTGCGGACTTGACCCGGCGGTCAGGGGCGTGGAGCGCCACTTCGCCGGAACCCGTCGACCAGCACGGATGTGCCGCAGCGCGGCACGCGGTGTCACGCACCACTGTCAAACGATCGACGTCGGTCAGGGGGTTCCCAATGAGAGTCGATCTCGGCGAGGCGGATGCGGGAGTCGCGATCGCGATCTCCGTGATCAACGACTACGTGCACGAGCTGGCGCGCATCGGGCGGCTGCCCCAGCGGATCATGCTCCAGCGGACCATCGGTGGCACCGATTTCGACGTGACGGTGATCATCGATCCGCCCCCGGTGTTCACGCTGGCTGAGTCGGGCGGGACCGGGCCGTTCACCCGCCTGGCGCTGACGGGGACCATCGAGCTGCGGCCCGCCGGTCAGCCGAACGACCCCCCGACCGTGGTCCCACTCGATGCGGCCGTGCGGCTCGACATCGTGCTGGTGCCCGCAGACCCGGCGCCGGTGGTGGGACTCGCGTATGGCGGCGTCGACGGGACCCCCGCACCGCCGGTGACGGCCGACGACCTCGACGCGCTGTTCGAGAGCGACGAGATCCGGACGATCCTCGACGGCGTCCGGATCGACGTGGCCGGACCGCTGGTGGAGGGGCTGAACGCGTCCCGCTTCCCGGACGACGCGACCCGGCCCGAGCCGTCGGATTGGGCGGTGGCGCTGACCCTGATGCCCGGCGGCGCGGACACCGACGATTCGTTCGCGGTCACGGTCGCGCCGCCGGGGGCCCCGGCGGCGCCGGGGCTCGCCGAGAGCTTCGTGCCGCCGGCGACCGGGATGGCGGTGGCGTACAACCGCCAGTTCCTCGACCTCATGCTCGAGCGCGGCGCCAACGCGAAGGAGGGGGAGACGGTCAACGATGCCGAAATCCTCGACCTCGAGCTGTCGATGACCGACACGGCCATCGCAGTCAACGGCAAGGCGGTGCGCCGGGTCACCGCGCTCCCCGACATCGACATCACGTTCACCGGACCGATGGTGCCGAGCCTGATCCGGGGGACCACGGGCATGGCGTTCGACACGTCGGGTGTGGACGTGGACGTCGACGACGAGGACGAGCTGTTCTTCAACGTGCTCAAGTGGTTCGTCACGATCTTCGCCGGAGTCGCGTTGCTCTCGGGATTCGCGTCGCTCACGGTCATCGGCATCGTGACGTGGCTGACGCTGGTCCAGAAGGTGTGGAACGCCGACGCCGACATCGAGGGAGCCCCCAACACGGTGCGCGACGGCCTCGCCACGGCCCTCGGCGCGGAGCTGGCGAAGCTGTCGGACGCTCTGGACGACGACACCGAGGTGGGCGAGCTCCGCATCGACGCCACGCCCGATTCGCTCGTCGTCGTCGAGGGGAACTTCGTGTTCCTGGCGCTCATCCTGGTCGTGCCCATCGAGGCGAGGATGCGGTCGGGCGAGTACAGCCGGCACCTGCGGCGCTTCGTCATCTTCGAGCTGGACGACGGCCGGCGCTACCGGGCCCAGGAGCTGGCCCGCCTCATGCAGGCCGGCAAGGTGGCCGTGCCCGGCTTTCACCAGGTCGACGGGAACTACCTGCGGGCGAACCCCGACGACGCCGAGGCCAACAATCTCCTGCAGAAGTTCAAGCAGAACCCCACCACCGAGGTGGTGGTCAAGAGCGCCCGGACCTGAGGGGGCCCAGCGACGGGCTCGGGCGACGCCCGGGTCAGGCCGCCGCGAGGCGGGCGAGGTCTGCATCCACCATGGAGCACACGAGGTCCTCGAACCCCGTGGTCGGCTGCCACCCGAGCGCCGCCGTCGCCCGCTTGGGGTCGCCGACGAGGAGGTCGACCTCGGCGGGACGGTAGAAGCGCGGGTCCTGGACGACGTGGTCGGTCCAGTCCAGCCCGACGTGGCCGAAGGCCACCTCGCACAGCTCCCGAATCGAGTGCGTCTCCCCGCTCGCCACGACATAGTCGCCGGGCTCGTCGAGCTGGAGCATCCTCCACATGGCGTCCACGTAGTCGGCCGCGCTGCCCCAATCGCGCCGGGCCTCGAGGTTGCCGAGGCGCACCTCGCGGTCGAGCCCCAGCTTGATGCGCGCCACCGCGTGGCTGACCTTGCGCTCCACGAACTCCAGTCCCCGGCGGGGCGAACCGTGGTTGAAGAGGATGCCGGACGTGGCGAACATGTCGTAGCTCTCGCGGTAGTTCACGGTGATCCAGTGCGCGTAGGCCTTCGCCACGCCGTAGGGGGAGCGGGGGTGGAACGGCGTCCGCTCGGTCTGCGGCACCTCGACGACCTTCCCGAACATCTCCGACGAGCTCGCCTGGTAGAAGCGGACCTCGGGATCGATCTGGCGGAGCGACTCCAGCACGCGCACGGCGCCGAGGGCGGTCACGTCCCCCGTCAGGACGGGCTGGGAGAAGCTGGTCATGACGAAGCTCTGCGCCGCCAGGTTGTAGACCTCGGTGGGCCGGTGCTCGGCGATGATCGACACGAGCGAGCCCTGGTCGAGCAGGTCGCCGGGCACGAGCGTGAGCCGATCCTGGATGTGGGCGATCCGCTCGAAGCTGACGGTCGAGCTGCGGCGCACCACGCCGACGACGTCGTAGCCACGCGCGAGGAGCAGTTCGGCCAGGTACGAACCGTCCTGGCCGGTGATGCCGGTGACGACCGCACGGCGAGTGGAAGGCATGGAGCGTTTGTAGCGGCCACCACGGGGGCTGTCTGCTAAGCCAGTTGACATCGAGCTGGAATCCTTCGGTCGCCGGGTGGCGAAGCTTCGGGCCGAGCTGGGGTGGACACAGGCTCAGCTCGCGGCCCGGGTCGCGGTCTCACGCGTGGCGCTCTCGCACATCGAGTCCGACCTGACGGTTGCGAGCGAGCGGACGGTGGCGCTGCTCGCCGGGGTGTTCGGCTGCGAGCCGCACGAGCTGGTCAACGGCACCAAGTATCCGGTCGCCAAGGCGGAGCGTCTCCCGCCGATCGTCGCCCGCCACACCGAGGTGGCCCACCAGCTCGCCGTCCTGGCGGCGGTGCTGGAGATCCTCGAGCGGGTGCCGGACGGCGAACGAGCCCGCATGGCCCGCGACGTGCAGGACGCCTGGCGGCCCCGCCTCCTGGCCCTCCGGGCCCGCACCGCCGACCCCGACGAACGCCGGCGGCTCGGCGTCGCGCTACGCGACCTGGCCGTCACTGCGACCGGTCCCTAGCCGATCGGCTACTCCCTTTGGTAGCCGATCGGCTAGGGTGAGTTCGTCGGTCGCTCGACCGGCGTTCGTCGTACGCCCGACGGAGGAGGGGCCTGGTGTCCGAACCGACCACCGACCAGCAAGTCGACTCGTTCCTCGAGATCCGCAAGCCGGGGGCCCACCTCGAGGACGACGTGGTCGCCGACGACTTCGTCCTCATGCTCGGGGTCGACCTGACGAACTACCCCAAGTTCCGGCGCGTGGACGACGACGTCACCTACCCCAGGGCCGGCCTCGACATCCGCCAGCAGCTCGACGTCGACTCGGGCGCCGAGCTGCCCGACTACAGCGGGCCGTACCGCGCCGACCTCCGCTTGACGGACTTCTCGACCGAGGCGCTCGCCACCCGGTTCCTGCCCTGGAGCGAGCGGTACCTGCAGACGTGCGTCGACGGCTGGGCCACCGAGGTGGCCCGCCGCTACGGCGCCGAGACGATGGCGGAGGTCGAGTGGGCCGCCTGGAACGACCAGATCGTTCCTGAACTCGACCGCATGCGGGCAGAGTTCCTGCCCCCCGGCTTCGCCTACGACGACCCGAACCGCGACGTCCCGGAACCGGCGCGGCCCCACACCCGGGTCGTGTACACCGGCCTGTTCACCCCGCGGCCGGAGACGGCCGAACTCGCGAAGCCGCAGCTCGTCAGCTGGCTCCTGGGCAGCCACGAGTACCTGCTGCAGTGCATCGAGGCCTGGGCCACGCAGATCACCGTGCGCTATGGCCTCGACGTGATGTTCGACATCCAGTGGAGGCTGTGGGGCGACTCGGTCCTGCCCGAGGTGAAGCGGCTGAAGGGCGAGTACCTCGGCATCACCGGCAACGGCGTCGAGGACTGGATGAAGGACCTCCAGCTCGACGTGACGGCCCTGCCCGGGAAGGCGTTCGACCTCTCCTTCGAGATGCCGGAGCCCGACGTCGGCATCATGACGTTCAACCGCTGCGTCGCCGTCGACCAGTGGGAGGGGATGGGGCGCCCCGACATCCTCGAGAAGAACTGCCACTCGACGTGCCCGAAGTCGATGATCGAGACGACCAAGATGTACAACCCGAACATGAAGGTCGAGATCCTCGCCATCCCACCCCGCCGGGGCCCGGGGGACGTCTGCTGCAAGTGGCGGTTCAGCATGCGCGACGAGCACGACCCCGAGTACGTCCCGGTCGAGCTCACGCGGAAGCCGCGCCGCTAGGGTCGCTCCCGTGAGTCCCGCGTCCGTGGCCGCCGATCCCGGCGGCGGACCGGTCGTGCATCGGGCCGCCCAGGCCCGCATCATCACGGCGGCGCTCGGCCTGTTCGCCCAGCACGGCGTCGGCGGTACGTCGCTGGGCATGATCGCCGACGAGCTCGGCGTGACGAAGGCCGCCGTCTACCACCAGTTCAAGACCAAGGACGAGATCGTCCTCGCGGCGGCCCAGGCCGAGCTCGCCAAGCTGCGGGCCGTCCTCGACGAGGCCGAGACCGAGCCGACACGCAAGCGGGCGCGCGACGCGCTCATCACCGGGATCGTCGCCCTCGCCGTCGACAGCCGTCACTCGATGAGCGTCGTGCTGCGGGACCCCGTCATCGTGGGGTTCTTCGCCGGCGACGAGCAGTTCCAGCGCACGATGGATCGCATGTCCCGCCTCCTGATCGGCGACGCCACGACCCACGAGGCCCGCGTGTCGGCGGCGATGCTCACCGCCGCCATCAGCGGCGCCGTCATGCATCCCTTCGTCCTGGGCATGGACGACGACACGCTCCGCGCCCAGCTGGAACAGCTGGCCCGAAGGTTCCTGAGGCTGCCGGCCTAGGGTGCGACGATGGTGACGGTGGCCGTCGTGGCCCGAGCCTGGGTCGTCACCGCCCATGGCGACCCGACGACAGTGTTGGAGCAGCGGACCATCTCGGTCCCGGCGCCAGGGCCGAACGAGGTCCGGGTCGCGTCGCGGGCGTTCTGCCTGAACCTCAACGACATCGACATCATCCGTGGCCGCTACGCAACGCTGATGCTCGAGCCGCCGTTCACGCCGGGGATGGAGGCGGTCGGCACCGTCGAGAGTGCCGGGCCGGGCGCGGAGCACCTGCTCGGGCGACGGATCGTCGGCATCCCGGTGATGGCCCACGGCGGGTACGCGTCCCACGTCCTGGTCGATGCCGCCACCGCCCTCGAGCTGCCGGCCTGGGTGGACGACGCAGACGGCGCCGCCCTCCACTACCCCTTCCACCTCGGCTGGTTCGCGCTGCACGACCGCGCCCGGCTGCAGTCGGGCGAGACCCTGCTCGTGCATGCCGCGGCCGGCGGCACCGGATCGGGGGCGCTGCAGATCGGCAAGGCGCTCGGCGCCACCGTGATCGCCACCGCCGGCAGCGACGAGAAGCTCGCCTACTGCCGCGAGCTGGGTGCCGACTTCGCCGTCAACTACCGCACCACCGACTTCGTGGAGGCGGTCGACGAGATCACCTACGGACACGGGGTGGACGTCGCGTTCGACGCCGTCGGCGGCGACGTGACGTTGCAGACGTTCCGGTGCATGGGCTTCAACGGCCGCCACCTCATCGCCGGGTTCAGTGAGGGGATCGAGCTGGAGGACGCGTCGTACATCACGCCGCGCCCCTTCGCATACGGCAACTTCTCGCTGTGCGGGGTGTGCCTCGTGTACGTCAACGACCCGCTCGGCGTGCGTCGCACGCTGGGCTTCAACTGGCCGTCGCGGGCCGAGGGCCAGCAGGCGCACGCCACGATCCTCGAGCTGCTTCGCACGGGGCGGATCCGTACTGCGATCGGTCGCCGCGTCGCGTTCGACGAGCTGCCGGCCGCGCTCGAGTCGATGGAGCGGCGCGAGACCATGGGACGCCTGGTGGTCGTGCGCTGATCATTTGATGGCGAGGGCGTTGGGCGGGCTGGCCACCCCGCTCGGGAGGTTCAGGGGGGCCGACGTGAACATGAACTCGTGGCGGCCGTCGGCGGCGCAGTCGGCGGCGAGCGCATCGAGCGCAAACAGCTCGCCGAGCGGCAGGCCGAGCATCGGAATCAGGACGGTGTGGGCGAAGATCTCGTGCAGGCGGACCTGTTCGGTCCGGTACGCCTCGACCTCCTCCCGGCTCAGCCCCTGACCCAGTGGCCACGCCTCGAAGCCCGGGGTATCGGTGCCGACCGCCGCGACGTGAAGGTTCCAGAGCGTGCGCGCCAGGTCCTCGCCCGGCTCGAACCCCACGGCCACCAGGGTCGAGCGCTCGCCGAGTCGGTCGCGGACATCCTGGCGCTGGTCCTCGTACCAGCCGACCCAGCCGAACCTCACGAGCAGCACGTCGCCCTCGGCGACCTCGGTTCCCTGGTCGGCGAGGCACGCCGTCAGTTCGGCGGCGGTCACGGCGCCGGGCTCGCCGTAGCGGATCGGGCGGCCCTGCGCGTCGCGCCAGCGGGCGACGTCGGCCAGCACGCCACGACCCACGATGCCGCGCTGCGCCCAGTGGTGGATGCCGTGGTCGCCGTCGTCGACGCCGGCGAAGTGACCGGTGCCCGGCTGCTCGAGCCCCGCCAGCGGGTTGCGGATGTGGCGGAACCCGTCCCACTGACTCGACGACTGCGTGTTCCAGCCGTGCAGCACGTCGTCGTGGCCGGTGCTCGTCTCGGACCCGGTGACTTCGTGGCGGTACCGGGACCGGTTGAACAGGGGAGGGTCGGGCAACCCCATCGACCAGTTGAGCGGGAACACCGCGCCGCGCTCCACCAGCCGAGCGGCCGCGGCGGCGCGCTCCTCGGTGAGGAGGTTCAGACAACCGAACACGTCACCACCCGGTTGCCAGACGTCCCAAGCCGCCGGGAGACCGGACCGACGCGGCAGCGAGTCGTAGTCGGGCAGCGAGCTGGTCATGACGTGCCGCTCAGGACGGTCTGTCGGGGCTGTTGTGGTCGAAGAGATGGGCCCAGCAGGCAGGGTCGCCGCCCTCGTCGTGCGAGCCTCCCAAAGCTGCGAGATCCGAGCGGGCTCGGCCGATGCCGAGCCGGTCGCGGCGGCGGTGGATGCTCAGGTAGTCGAGGCCCTCATCGTCGGCGGCACGCACGCTTCGCCGGGACAGCCGGGGCACGTTGACGACGATGTTCGCGGTCAGCGCGGTGCCCCTGCCGTCGATCATGAGCCGCCCGTGGCCGCCCAGCACGACGATCACGACGTCGACCTCGTTGTTGGTGTGCTCGCCGACAGCGTGAGCGGCGTCCAGGTGAACGAAGTTCACGTTCAGGTCACTGCACGCCTCGAGGGTCCAGTGCACGCCATCGCCCTCAACGCTCTCCAACAGCCGGGTCAGGTCGGTCATGGTGAACATCATTGTCGGTGCGCGAGGCGGTGCGTGTGGAACGTTGGTCGGGGTAACCGTGCGGGCGTCGTCGCGGCACACGGCTACCCTTTTTCCGTGCCCACGAGCGTCCGCAAGGCGGCCTTGGTGCTCGATCTCTTCTCGGTCGAGCGCCCGCATTGGGGGCCGAGCGACGTGGCGGGGGAGTTGGGGATCGCCAAATCGACCGCGCATGCCCTGCTGGCCGAGTTGACGAGCGTCGGCTTGACCGAGCGCTTGCCGTGCGGGCGCTACCGGCTCGGCTGGCGAACGCTGGGGCTGGCGCGGACGATGCTCGCCACGAGCCGGTACCACGACGCGGTCATGCCCACCGCACGCCGGCTGGCGAGCCACTTCGGCGAGACGGTCCACCTCACCGCCTGGGAGCGCGGCCGCCTCCTGTATGTCGCCAGCGAACGGCCGCCTGGCGGCGTGCCCGCGCCGGCCGCACCGGTTGCCGCGCAGCTCACACCGCCGGGCACGGTGCTACTCGCCGAGCGCGGCGGTGGCGGGCTCGACCCCGACGAGGCGGAGCGCGTACGCCGTCGCGGCTACGCGGTCGGGCCCCAGCGCGCCCTCGACGGCGTGGACTGCGCCGCTGCCCCGGTGCGCACCAGCGACGGCCCGGCGACCACCGCCCTTGCTCTCTGCGCGCCGCGCGGCCGGTTCCAGGCGCGGCGTGACGCGTACGCGCTCGCGCTCGCCGGCGCCGGTGAGCGCATCGCGCGATCCGTTCGGCAATAGCGAACGCGCATGGTCGTTGCCGCCGGGCGGCGGCATGCTCGGGCCCCATGTCCAGCAACACGCTCTCACCCCTTCCCCTGATGGAGCTGGCGACCGGTTTCTGGTCGTTCAAGACCCTGGCTTCGGCCTACGAGATGGGGCTGTTCGAGCAGCTGTCGGGCACGTCCGGCACCACCGCCGGCGAGCTCGCCGAGCGCCTCGGGATCGCATCACGCCCGGCCGAGATGCTGCTGACCGGCTGCGCCGCGCTCGGCCTGCTGCAGAGGCAGAACGGCCGCTACGTCAACAGCCTTCTCAGCGACGAGTATCTGGTGCCGGGCAAGCCCAACCACTTCGGCGGCCTCGTCACCATGTTCGACCGGCGGCTATATGCCGGCTGGGACAAGCTCACCCAGGCGATCCGGACCAATCGGCCGACCACGTGGGACCCCGACCGTGAGCGGTCGCTGTTCGACAACGCCGACCCCGAGATGGTGGCCACCTTCTGGGAGGCCATGCATGCCATGTCCACGCTGACCGGGCGGGCGCTGGAGGCGGCGTTCGACGTCGGCCCGTTCCGCCGGCTGCTCGACGTCGGTGGTGGCTCCGCCGCCTTCGACATCGTGCTGTGCCAGCGCTACCCGGAGCTCCGCGCCACCGTCTACGACCTTGAGTTCGTGGCCGACATCGCCGCGCGCAACGTGAAGGACGCCGGTCTGACCGACCGCATCATGGTGACGCCCGGCAACTTCTTCGAGGACGCCCGCTTCCCCGCCGGCCACGACCTGCACCTGTTCTCGATGATCATGCACGACTGGGACGAGGAACGCGACCAGCTCCTGTTGCGCAAGTCGTTCGAGGCGCTCGACAGCGGCGGCACGGTGCTCATCTGCGAGCTGCTCGTCGACGACGACAAGACGGGGCCGGTCCCGGCTGCCCTCATGAGCCTCAACATGCTGGTCGAGACCGAGGGACGCAACTACACCGCGGCCGAGTA
>Ga0081455_10004342_pt1 | contig 15952 bp, 19 predicted proteins | sample TabmetS3T2R1_FD_70207 | JGI IMG/M metagenome (GOLD analysis project Ga0081455, IMG submission 70207) | Tabebuia heterophylla rhizosphere microbial communities from the University of Puerto Rico - S3T2R1 | ecosystem: Host-associated > Plants > Roots > Rhizosphere ... | reverse complement strand
TCTCGACGAGCCCTTCGACTTCCTGACCTGGTTCGAATACGCACCCGCGCATGCCGACGAATTCGAGGAGCTGGTCCGTACGCTCCGCGCCACCGAGGAATGGAAATTTGTCGAGCGCGAGATCGATATCAGGATGGAGCGTGAGCGGCTGGATGCGGGCTGACCGATGACAATCACGGCCGGCAGTTACGTGCAGCCATCGACAAGCACCAGCTTACTCGTCGTCGTTGCGTGACGCACCTTGAAGAGATCCTGGATCTCGGGATCGTCCAGAAAAGCTTCTGCCCTGGCGCGTTCCGGAAATTCGATGATAACCACGCGCTCGGGTTTCCAGTCGCCCTCAATGATCGTCGGCTGAACCCCCTGGACGATATATTTTCCTGAATGTTTTGCGATGTAGGCAGGGATTTCAGCGATATATTTTTTGAAGCCGCCAAAGTCGTTAACCGACAGGTCGAGAACCAGATACGCTTTCATAGCTTGCCTCGCAAACCGGCGTCAGACCCATCCGCGATCCGAATCGAAAGGGTAGATAAGTCCGCATACATCAAAGGCAAGAAGGCCACTCCCCCCACCTCTTTGCAGCCTGCTAGCTCTCCAGAAATTTCCCCGAGGCGATCAGCGGCAGGCCGGTGACAGGCCAATTGTAGATATAGGTCCACGCCTCACCCGCGGTGCCGTCTTCCAGCGCCAGCGGCAGCATGCGGCGGATATATTCGGTCGGCTCCGGAAAGCCCTCGCCGCAGGCTTCATACATGTCGAGTTCGCCGAGCAAGGCGTCGCGATCGCGCAGGCGGTACAATTCGCCGAACACGACGTCGGCGGGATCGTCCGACAGCACCAGCCCCGGATAATGCTTGATGCGATAGAGCCGGCCGCGGCAGGTGGCGGCGCCCAAGAAATCCGCGCTGCGCGACAACAGCTGCGCCATCGGATGGTCGAAGCCGCGCATCAGCGTGCCGTAGACGAAGAGACGATCTGAGATCATGTAGCTTTAGACACCGTCATTGCGAGGAGCGAAGCGACGAAGCAATCCATACTTCCTTTCCGACTCACGGAGCAATGGATTGCTTCCGCCTTCGCTAAAGCTACGGCGGACAAGTCGCAGCGCTCGCAATGACGGAGCGAGGCGTCAAGCCGCCACCACCTCGTCGCTGACGACGAAAAACTTCACCAGATCCATCCGGCCGAAGCTCGTGGTCAGCGCGACGTCGGCGGCATCACGGCCGGTGCCCATCAGGATGCGGCCGATGCGCGGCACGTTGTGGCGGGCATCAAAAGTGTACCACTGGCCGGAGAGGTAGACCTGGAACCAGCCGGAGAAATCCATCGGCGCAGGGTTGCGCGGCACGCCGATGTCGCCGAGATAGCCGGTGCAATAGCGCGCCGGGATGTTCATGCAGCGGCAGAAGGTCAGCGCCAGATGCGCGAAATCGCGGCAGACGCCGGCGCCCCCTTCGTAGACGTCATGCGCCGACTTCATGTGATGGGCGTGCTCGTAACCGAAGGTGACGTGGTTGTGCACGAAGTCGACGATCGCCTGCACCCGCTGCCACCCGGCCGGCGAATTTCCGAACAGCGACCAGGCGATGTCGGTCAGCTTGTCGGTCTCGCAATAGCGGCTCGGCATCAAATAGAGCAGCACGTCGTCGGGCAGTTGATCGATCGGCACCTGCTGCGCGTTCGGCATCACCGCATCAGGCAGACCGGAATCGCGTACCAGCGCCTCGCCGCGCAGCGTGACGCCGCCGGCGGGCGCTGTGAGGCGGCCACAGACATTGCCAAAACTGTCGCGATAGAAGCCGATCGGCACGTCAGGCTCGGCGACAATACGCTCGGATCCGACGATGTCAGCAAAGCGCGACGGATGGATCGAGAGCATGATCACCATCGGCGTCGGCTGCGCGGCCGCATAGGAAATCTCGAAGCCGACCTTGATCTCCATGGGTCAAACCTCTTCCGCCTGCCGGGCCCCGTCCCCCTCATCCATTTCTTCGCCGGCCGCGACGACGCTGATGTCGACCTCCATGCCGACGAATACATCCGCTGAGCCCAGATAGGTGCCGTGCAGCGGGATCGCCTGGCGCGGATCGCGGGCCACCGCAACGCGGATGAGATCGCGGGTACCGACGATGCCGTTGGTCGGATCGAACTCGATCCACCCCGCGCTCGGAAGATACACCTGCACCCAGGCATGGGTCGAACCGCCGCCGACATAACCATCCGCGCCGTCGCCGGGAATGAAGATGTAGCCGGAGACGAAACGCGCGGCGATGCCGAGCCGGCGCAGCGCCTCGATCATGAACAGCGCATAGTCGCGGCAGGTGCCCGAGCCGGTCTGCAGCGTATCGAGCGGATGCTGGGTGCCCTGCTCATGGCGCCTGCGATAGGCGAAGGCCTTGCGGATGCCGTGCGTCATGCCGCTGAGGATCTTGAAGGTCGGCGTCGGCGCCTCGGCGTCGAGAAACTGTCGCGCCCAGGCCGACAGCTCGCCGTTGGGATCGCCATATTGCGGCGTGACGAACTGCGACAGGTCCGGAAATTCCTCGTCGTCGTAGAGGAACGGATAGAAATAGGCGGGATCGTCCGGCGTCAGCGCGAACTCTTCCGCCGGATTGTGCTCGACGGTGGCGGTCGCCGTGAACGACAGCGTGTCGGCGCGTTCATCGAACGTCGCGATCGCCACGCTGTTGCCGAACACGTCGTGGATCCAGCGCAGCTGCATCGGCTTCGGCTCGATCTCGAGTTGGCTGGCGCGGATGCGCAGGTCATGCCCCGGCAAGGGTTGCAGCATGATGCGGTGTTCGCCGAACGCGACCGGGCGCGTATAGCGATAAACGGTCTTGTGATTGATGGTCAGGAGCGGCATCGTCAAACAATCGTCGATTCTGGTAGGTCTCATCTAGGCCGAATCCTGCTCAATTGTAGATCGGGCTGCCGCTTCAATAGGCACCGGCGTAAGGAAAATGATTTGAACGACTCCGCAAGCACAGCCCTACTCCTCAGCGCCGAGGATGTTCCTCCGGTCCATGAATATAATGCGGCGGGCCGCTCGCCGTTTCTGCTCACATGTGACCATTACGGCAGGCTTATTCCGGCCGTGCTCGGCGATCTCGGCGTGAGCGAGAGCGAACTGACGCGCCATATCGCCTGGGACATCGGCATCGCCGGCGTCGCGGAAGCGCTGTCGGCGCATCTCGATGCGCATCTGATCGTGCAGCGCTACTCGCGGCTGGTGATCGACTGCAACCGCCCGCCCCATGTCGCAAGCTCGATCCCGCGCATCAGCGAGGCGACCACGATACCCGGCAATGAAGGTCTGTCGCGCGAGGCCGCCGCGATCCGGCGCGCGCAGATCTTCGATCCCTATCACCGCCGCATCGGCGAGATCATCGACCAGCGCGGCAGCAAGGGCATGCCGACGGTGCTGGTGTCGCTGCACAGCTTTACGCCCGTCTATGCCGGGATCGCGCGGCCCTGGCACATCGGTACGCTTTACAACCGCGACACGCATCTGCCGCCGCTATTGTTAAAGCTGTTGCGCGCCGAGGGCGATCTCGTGGTCGGCGACAACGAGCCCTATGCGGTCAGCGACGAGACCGACTACACGATCCCCGTCCACGGCGAGGCGCGCGGGCTGATGAACACGGGCATCGAGATCCGGCAGGATCTGATCAGCGATGTAGCTGGCGAGACGGCCTGGGCGGACCGGCTGGCGCGGATTCTGGGCGAGGCCGAAGTAATGCTGCGGGCGCAGCAACTGGTCTAGTGGACGATCTGGCTCAGGAAGCTCTTCGCTCGTTCCGTGCGAGGGGCGCTGAAGAAGGTGTCGGGATCGCCTTCTTCGACGATGGAGCCTCGATCCATGAAGATCACGCGATCGGCGACTTCGCGGGCAAAGCCCATTTCGTGCGTAACGCAGACCATGGTCATTCCCTCCCGCGCGAGTTCCACCATCGTTTCGAGCACCTCCTTGACCATCTCCGGATCGAGCGCGGAAGTCGGCTCGTCGAACAGCATGATCTTCGGCTGCATGCACAGGGCACGCGCGATGGCCACGCGCTGCTGCTGGCCGCCGGAGAGCTGCGCGGGGTATTTGTTCGCCTGGTCGTGGATGCGCACCTTTCTCAGCAGGCCGATCGCGCGATCATGCGCTTCGGACCGGGAAAGCCCGCGGACTTTGATCGGAGCCAGCATGCAGTTTTCGACGACCGAGAGATGCGGAAACAGGTTGAAGCTTTGAAACACCATGCCGACTTCGCAGCGCACGCTGTTGATGTCAGCCATGCGGTCGGTCAATTCGACCCCGTCGATGACGATGCGGCCGCCATCATGCTTCTCGATATGGTTGATGCACCGGATCAGTGTCGATTTGCCCGAGCCTGACGGCCCGCAGAGCACGATCTTCTCTCCCTTCGCCACGGTGAGATTGATGTCGCTCAGGGCGGCAAAGCTGCCGAACCGTTTCACCAGGCTTTCCACGACCACGATCGGGGAAGACCGCTCCGCCCGGGCAGCTCCGATTTCATGCAGCATGTTCGTCCTCCACATGCGAAGGCCAGCGAGCTCGTTGACCTTCGGACAGCCGATCGATTACCGGTGCGTCCCCGTGAGCGCGTATCGCTTTCGGAGCGACGCGACGAACTGGGAGGCGGCCGAACTGATGACGAGGTAGACCACGGCCACGGCGAGATACATCTCGACGAGGCGGCCGTTGAGTTGCGCGAGCTTCGAAGCTGCGCCGAGCAGGTCGGTGAGCGAAAGAACGTAGACCAGCGACGTATCCTGAAACAGGATGATGGTCTGGCTCAGGATGATCGGGCTGGCCACGCGGAACACCTGCGGCAGGATTATGTGCCGGTAGGTGTCGAAGGTGGACAGCGAGAGCGCCTGGCACGCTTCGAACTGGCCCTTGTTCACCGCGCGCAATCCAACGCGAATGATCTCCGAATAGTAGGCTGCCTCGAACAGGCCGAAGGTGATGAAGGCCGTGTAGGTGGCGCCGATCGGAATCGGACGGCCGATGCCGCTGAGATGCCCGAGCACGATCGGCACCAGGAAGAAGAACCAGAACAGCACGAGGATGAGCGGGATCGACCGCATCACCGCGATATAGCCGCGCACGATCTGGCTGACGACCGGTATCTCGAAGTGCTGCACCAGGGCGAAGCAGGTCCCGAGGATCAGGCCGATGATGGAAGCCGCCGCAGTCAGCGCCAGCGAGAACAGCAACCCCGACCAGAGATAGGGCCACGCCTGCAGGATGATCGAGAAATCGAGGCTGTTCATTTCACGACCTCCATGGCATCGGGGAGAACGCCGCCCTGTGGCACCTCTGCCGTCAGTTCCTGATCTCTGATGTCCCGGGCATGGGCGGTGCCCGGAATGTGCACGGCCTTGTCGATGAGCATCATCGACTGATAGGCGATCAAAGCGAGCGCGAGGTAGATCAGCGTCGCGGCGCCGAAGGCGGTGAAGGTCTGAAACGTGACTTCGCTGATTTGCCGTGCCTGGGCGGTCAGCTCCATCAGGCCGATCGTCAGGGCAACCGACGTGTTCTTGTAGATGCCCATCACCTCGCTGGTCAGGCTCGGCACGATGAGGCGCAGGGCTTGCGGAATGATGATGTATCGATAGGTCAGGTATCCGCCAAGACCGAGCGCGTTGGCGGCTTCGGCCTGCCCCCTCGGCAAGGCCTCGATCCCGGCACGAACCTGTTCTGCGATGCGGGCCGCGGTGTACAGACCCAGGCACAGCAGCGCCGGAAAGAACGATCCCCAGGGCGGCGGTATCTGCTTTATCGCGTTTCCGAGCGAGTCCGGGAGAATCTCGGGCAGCACGAAGTACCAGAGAAACATCTGCACCAGAACGGGGATATTCCGGAAGATCTCGACATACAGCCGGGCCAGCGCTGCAAAGAACCGATTTTGTACCGTACGGCCGATGCCGACGACGAGGCCGACGGCGAACGCGATCCACCAGCCGAAGAACGCCAGCGCCAGCGTCCAACCGAGACCCGACAACAGCCAATCGATGTAGCGCTGGCCGTCCGCCGTCTGTTCAAAAAGAACTCCGAACATCGCGAGCCTCACGGTTACAGATGCGAACGACGATCACCTTGCATGAGATTGTCGCGCGTGCCGCACGACTAGTCGACTGCGTCGCTCGGTTGCGCGATCCTCGCCTTGAGCGCATCCGTCAGCGGGAAGGCGAGATTCTCGCCCTTCGGCGGAATTGGGCCGGTGAACCACTTCGCGTAGGTCTTCTCGAACTGGCCCGACGCCATCTGCTTCGAGAGCACGTCGTCGACGAGCGCCTTGAAGCCGGTATCGCCCTTCGTGAACATCAGCCCGTAGAAGATCTTGGCGTAACCTTCGGGGAGGAACGCCAATGCTTTCGGATTCGGTGCGGCAGCCTTGAGGCCCGCGAGAAGGATGTCGTCCTCCATGAAGGCCACCGCGCGGCCGGTATTCAGCATCAGGAACGATTCCGCATGGTCCTTTGCCTGCACGATGTTGAGGCCGAGCTGCTCCTTGGCGTTAACGGCCTGGGCGAAGCCGACCGCGTTGGAGCCCTGGGTGACGACAATGGTCTTGCCTTTCAGGTCGGCGGCGCTCTTCAGGCCACCATCGGCCTTGACGAGCCAGCGAGGCTGGCTGACGAACGTCGCGACCGAAAACGAAACCTGCTCCTGCCGCTTCCTGTCGTTCGCCGTTCCTCCGCATTCGATATCGACCGTGCCGTTCTGAATGAGCGGAATCCGGTTCGACGAATTCACCGGCGTATAGCTGACGGAGAGGCTCGGCAGCTTCAGCTCCGCCTTGATTTGTTCGACGATGGCCGCGCAAAGATCCAACGAGAATCCGACCGGTTTTTGATCGGCTCCGAGATAGGAAAAGGGGATGGATGCCTCGCGGTAGCCTATCGTGATGGCGCCGCTGGACTTGATCTTGGTCAGCGTCGGGCTATCCGCTGCGGCAGCCGGCGCGACCATGGCGCCGATCGCCAGGAGGCCCGGCAAAAGTCCCAGTAGGCGTACGAACTTCCTCATTTGCTGCATCCTCCTCTATGATCGAAGGTCTAAGCTGCTCTGGATGACGTCTTGAGGCCGCGCTTGCGGATAAGCTCGACCAGGCGATCGACGTCGGCGATCGTGTTGAACATGCCGAACGACACCCGGATGCCGTCACGTTCGGGAGAAACGCGCACGCCGTTCTGCTCGAAGTAGCCAAGCCATTCAGAAGCAGGCAAACCGATGACGTAGATGTGCGGCGCGCGGTGCTGTCGGTCGCGTGGACCGACGAGGCGAATGTCGAGCTCATCCAGTTGGGCGATCAGATGATCGCCGAGATCGAAGCAATGGTTCTGGATGTTCTGCACGCCGATCTGCTCGATCATGTCGATGGCCGCGCCAAGTGCATGTATCGCCGGCAGGTTGAAGTTGCCGAGTTCGAAGCGGCGGGCAGTCGGCGCCGGCACCAGGATTTCCGGCGTAGCGATGAGATCGGCAGGAGGCTCGGCCAGACTGGCGGTCGCCAGATAAGCCGGCTCGAGCTCGTTCAGGGCCTTGTTCCAGTAGAGGAGCCCCAGTCCCTGCGGAACGAGTAATCCCTTGTGGGTCCCCGAGCCGACAAAGGACGCCTGCACAGCCCTGGCATCGATCGGCACGACGCCGATCGCCTGCATCACATCGACGGCAAAATAGAGCTTCTTTTCCGCGCACAGCGCGCCGATGCTTTCGATGTCGAAGCGGTGCCCTGCGTGGAAGGTCACATGCGACATCGAGATCGCGCGCGTCTTCTCGTCGATATGCGGAAGAAAGCTCTCCGCATCGACGATCTCCGTCATTGGAACGAACCGCACCTCGACGCCCTTCCGTTGCAGGTTGAGGAAGGCGTAGGCGTTGTTCGGATGATCGCCATGGATCATCAGGACTTTGTCACCCGTACGCAGCGGCAGCGCGTTGGCCGCGATGTTCATGCTCTCCGAGGTGTTCTTGGTGAACGCGATCTCCTGCGCGGACACGCCCAGAAAGCGCGCGACCTTGGCCCGTGTCTCCTCGACACGATCGAGCCAGACACTTTTCGGTCCGGCCGTCTCCAGCCCTTCGCGAAGGAAAAGCTCGATGGCCGCCTTCACCGGGCGCGCGAGCGGAGCCTGGAACCCGGAGTCGAGGTAGACCATCCTGTCGGCGGCCGGGAATTCCTTCCGCACGGCCTGCACGTCGTAATGACGAGACATCCAACCTCTCCTGTCGAGCGCGCCGTCACGCCTGGGCCAAGGCCAGGAGCGGAGCGAAATTTCGAAAGCGGCGGGAGTGCCCGTTCACGACGGCCGTGCACTGCACAAATTCTGCTCACCCGCTGACATCGCCAAAGATACGGGCACAGCCGGATCGCTGTCTAACTCATTTTCCATATTTAGGTGTATTTCATTCCGAAAAATGATAATTTATGACTCCAGTCAGCAACCAGAGATGCACCACCGTGACCGAGCGAACGAAACCCGATGGGCCGCTTGACCGGGCCTTTTCCATCGTTGGGCACGTTGCCGAGCAAACCAAAGCCGTTTCGGTGGCGGAGATCGCCCAATCGCTTTCGCTACCCCTGCCGACCGCGCATCGGCTGATCGGCAACCTGGAGGCGCGCGGGCTGCTTCAGAAGGCACTGGGGACCAAGCGGTATGTCGTCGGCAATCAGCTCGTCACGCTCTCCGCGAAAGTGATCGGCGCCGCCTTTCGTACGGCGCGCCGGCATGCCGTGCTTCGCGCGGTCGCGGGCGAAATCGGCGAGCAATGCGAGATTGGCGTCGTCCGCGACAACGTGGTTGCTTACGTCGACAGCGTGCGCGTGTCGCAACCGCAGGGGCTCCAATTCAATCCCGGCGAAGCCGCGCCGCTACACTGCACCTCGACGGGCAAGATCTACATGAGCCGCCTGCCCGAGAGAGCGCGAGAGAAGCTGGTACGGGCGCTTGCGCTGACGAAGTATACGGAAAACACCATCGTTGATCCCAAAGCGCTGATGAAAGTGCTCGAGGAAACGCGGCGTCATGGATGGGCCAAAACCAACGAAGAGTATGTGAAGGGCGTCGTTGGGTGCGCCGTCCCGATCGTCTCGCCCGATCGCGAGCTGATTGCGTGCCTGGGCGTATCTGTCCCGGTTGCGAGAGTGAGCTACGCTGATCTCGACCGCTTTATCGGTCCGCTCCAGAGAGCCGCCGCCCTGCTCTCTGAGACAATTCTGCAGGCAGACAGCGACAGCAGGAGCGAGATCGCGGACGAGGTCTAGGGCATGATCCGGAAAAGTGTGTAGCGGTTTTCCGAAAAGATCATGCTCAAACAAAAAGATAAAGCGGGATGACGATTCGAAGAAAAGTCATCACGCTTTAGGCCCCGTACGTCACGCAGGCGGCCGAAGCGAGCTGATCCAGCCCTTGAGGCTTTCGGATTCCAGCGGGTCGGGACGGTCGCATGTCGGACATTGCAAGACCGCGGGGCTCTTGCCGTCGCGCGTTGTGACCAGGATCATTTTCCGTCCGCATCTCGGACAGTCCGGATGTATCGTGATCGTCTCCAAGGGATGCCCCTTTTTTTGCCCACACAATGCGACCTGTCGGCAAGACCGCCTTGGCCGTTTGAGGGGTGAGCCCCCGGGGTCTCGTCGGCGCACAAGCAAGCTTGGCGGGTGGGTGCCGGCAAGCTGCGGTCGCAATCGCATCGAAGCGTGAAATGGCCAGCGTTCGCTATTGATCCAACGTGCAGTATTCGGTCATTCCACCTTACCGATCGTCAGCGTGTAATTACATGCGCAAGCGACCTGTGGTTGATCTAGATCAAGCAGCAGCGTTGCCATAATCGAAAATCTGGGCGCCAGAGCATGATCCGGAAAAGTGCGTACCGATTTTCCCTCGCGACAAACCCGAACGCGTTTGCGCGGAGATCATCTCAAACAAAAAGATAAAGCGGGATGACGATTCGAAGAAAAGTCATCACGCTTTAGCGCGGTTTGTCCGATAAGTTCTCGCCATGCGCAGATTGCTCCGCTGGCGCCCCTCACGCACACAAGGGAGAGTTAAGGTGCGCGCATTGACCATTTCAGTTGTGCTGGTTCTGGGTCTGACGATACTGCCGGCGCGAGCCCAGATGTATGATCCTGCTTACCCGGTTTGCCTGCAGTCGTACGGGCCTCAAGGCAGCATTTCATGCCGCTTTGGGTCGATGGCGCAGTGCAAGGCGGTCGCATCCGGCCGCTCGGCGCAATGCATTACCAACCCGTACTACGGGAAGCGGCGTCGCTGATGCGCTCGAACCGACCGCGGCCGGTCAGGTCAGCCATGCACCGCGGCGTAATACGCAACGCCCCAGATCGCCGCGGCGGCGAGCCATAGCACCCACACAAAACCCGAGCTTGGCTGCAGCGTCGCCTGTGCCGGATTGTCAGGGTTGACCCATACCTTCACGCTGGCGCCGTTCCTGTAATCGGTCGTCGATTTGCGCACCAGCCAGCTCGAGGTGGACGCGACGCTGCTTGCGAGCGTCGCATGCGTGTTGGTGTAGGTGAGATCGTTGTACTTGTAGGTATAGGACACCCGGCGCTGGTACATGGTCTGGCCGCGCGAGCGTCCGTCCGTCGGCGCGGCGCGATATTGCTCGATGTCGGACAGTTTGATCGTGCCCGTCACGACGGGCCATTTCATCGCCAGCGATGCCTGCCGGTGCAGCATGAGCGCGAACAGCGCCACCGCCGTGCCGAAGGCGGCGAAGGCGACGGCCGCCGCGGGATTGCCGGAGGCAGGAATCTGCGTCGACACATACTCGGTGATCTTGTGCAGGCCGATCGCCGAGCCGAACACGATCGCCAGCACGATGGCGGTGCCGATGCCGAGACAGCCCCACAGGCCCTTCGGCAGGTCGCGCTCCAGCACCGCCTGGTTCGGATGCCGCGGGTTGTAGTAGACGGTGACGATGGCGCCGGCCGGATATTTCGCAAGCGTTTCCGGAATCTCGAAATCGCCGCGGTCCTCGCCGATGCTGACGCGGTTGTTGCGCAGCTTCTTGCCGGCCACGGAATATTCGTAAACCACACTGGCGAAGTTGCGCTTCTCCAAGCGAAAGCCGTCTTCGCGCTCGCTGTCGATGACCTTGACCTCGCGCAGCTCGGCTGCCGAGACCACCACCTTGCCGGCAGTGGACGGCCATTCGCGCGCGGCGCGCACCTCCAGCGTCTTGTAGACGGCGGCGCCGAGGAGCAGCCCGAGCGGGCCCAGCAGTATCAGATAGACGAACCAGGGCAGGTCGGGCAGCACGGCTTGTTCCCCCAAAGGCGGCTTGCGATTAGACGCGATGCCGCCGCCTTGGGTTCAACGCGCGCGGCCTACCGCGCCCGTGTCAGCGCCAGCCAGATGCCGCCGCCGATCATGACGCCGCCGGAGACGCGCGACACCAGCCGCGTCCGCTGCTTGGAGAAGAACTTTCGCGCGCGGCCGGCGAGCAGCGCGTAGATCGCGTCCGTCGAGGCGGCAATCACCATGAAGGTGATGCCGAGCAGCGCCACCTGCGGCAGATGCGGCTTCTCCATGTCCATGAATTGCGGAATGAACGCGCCGAAGAAGATCAGCACCTTCGGGTTGGAGAGCAGCACCACAAAGCCCTGCAGGAAGAAGCCGCCGCGCGGCGGCGGTGGCGGCTCGTCGGCGTTGACGCCCTCCACCGGCTCGCGGATCAGCTTGATGCCGAGCCAGATCAGGTAGGCCGCGCCGGCAAAGCGCACCCAGTCGAACCAGTAGCCCATGGTCGCCATCAGCGAGGTCAGACCGATCGCGACGGTGCCGATCACGATCGCCATCGCGGTTTGTACGCCGGCGCAATTGATCATCGCCGCCCTCGTCCCGTATCGCAAGCCGTTCGCGATCAACAGCGTGACGACAGGACCCGGCAACAAGGCGAGCGCGATGCAGGCGGCGACAAAGGCGAGATAGACCTGAAGGGACATGTGGGGTTCCGGCTGTGAGGGCAGTTGGAGCATTATGCATGTGGAAGCCGCGGATGGAAGCCACGCTCTACCTCCCACTCCCCGTCCTTCACGGGGTCGAGACAAGCGAAGCTTGCTCTGAGAGGGTCGGGGTGAGGTGCTCCCTCCACGAGGCAGTGAAGGACCTGTACCCCCTCACCCGGATCGCAAGAGCGATCCGACCTCTCCCCGCAAGCGGGGCGAGGTTGAGGAGGCTGCGTCACCGTCCGTCCATGGCGGCCACCATCCAGCGTGTCATTTCATCGGTTGCCAGAAACACCAGCGCTGCGTGCCGTATCGTCGACACGTCGCCGTTGCCGTGTGCGACCGCGACGAGGAGATCGCAGCGTCGCGAAACCGCGATGCCTACCGCGTGTCGGGTGCCGGCCGCCGGCGGCAATTCATACGTCCTGATCCGCCCCGGCATATCTGCCACACGCACCACCTGTCCGCTGCTGACGGGCACAAAGCGCTCATTTATCAGATCGACATCGGCGACACGGTCGACTTCATCGTCGTCGGCGACGCCGCGGTCGCAATTGCAGAAACCGATCTTTGGCCGCACAGAGATAGCGAGGTCGCCGCCGCATCCGTCGCAGCGAAAAGCCTTGCCGGCCGGCCAGCCGTCGCGCGGGAACGGCCAGGCGATTTCTCGCCATGCAATTCTCTGTTCGCCCTGGTGCGGCCCCGCTTGCTGGTAGGCCGCAGCGCCCGACAGCGCCCCGAGCGCGATGATGACGAATGCAATGAGCGGCCAGCGGCGCATCGCCGGCACTCTCACGGCAGGCCGGCGACGACGCGCGCCGGGCCGGTCAGTTCCAGAATGTGCAGGCCGCTATTGGCGCGGTCGACGATGTAGATGTAGCCGCGCTCGTCGGTTTCGACGTTATTGGTCTGGATCGCGACCTTGCAGCGGTTCTTGTCGTCGATCTTGACGCAGCGCTTGTCGGTCGCCGCCGTGATCGCCGGAATGAAATAGCCGACCTCGACGGGATGGAAGGGATCGCGAATATCGAGCGCGCGGACGCCGGCGTTGAAGAACGCGATGAACGCCATCTTCTTGTAGAACACCGGCGCCATGCTCTCGTTGGAGGAATGCGCGCCGAACCGCCCGCCCCGCTCGCAGAACGTGCCGCTCGCTTCCGGCACGGTGTAGTTCGAGATAATCATGGGACGGTTTTCGACGGTAACGTCGGCGAACCACACCATCTGCCGCGGCTCGTTGCATTCGTTGAGGATCGCCTCGTCGACGATCATGACGATGTCGCGGGTCTTGCCGTCCTTGTCGCGCGCGAATTCCGCGATCGGCATGCCAAGCATCGGAAAGGTCGTGTGCGCGCCGTTGAACGCCGACATCGGCAGCCGCGCAATTTCCGGGAGCCGCAGATTGTCAGGGGTCGGCTCCTTCGGACCGTTGAGCAGTTTGTCGCGATCGACGATCTGCAAAATGCCGCCCTTGTTGGTGCCGTAGCCGAAATAGACCCGGTTGCCGGAAGGCCCCGTCGAGATCGGCCCGTGCAGTTCGGTCGGCACCGCGCCGGTCGAGCCCGGCTCCTGGCCAGGCAGGCCGAAATCCCTGATCTTCTGCGGATGTGCGGGATCGGAGAGATCATAGACCTGCGTCATGCGGCGCGTGCGCCAGTCCGGCGCGCCCGACACCAGGAAGGCAATGCCGGTGTCGCATTCCCACCAGTTCTTGTGGGTGTCCTTCAAGCCCGCGATCCGCGTGATCAGCACGGGATTGGCGGGATCGGCGACGTTCCAGATCTCATGCGCCTCGCCGCCGAACGTCCTGAGCATATAGACCGCGTTGCGATCGCCCTTCGGCAGCGCCTTGCCGTCGCAGATCCGCACCATCTGCGCGCCGCCCGCTTCATATTTGCCTTCCTGTCCCGGGAGGTGCCGGAGATATTTCGGCTGCGAGGGATTAGTGACGTCGACGATCGAGGTGCCGTTCGGCTCGGCCTTGCCGGTCTGCGGATTGACCGGCGCCGGAATCTCGTCGCTGCCGCCGTGATGGCCGATATAGGCGATCCAGCGGTCTCCTTGATGGTGGATGGTCGGCTGGTAGCCGCTGCGCGCCTGCAGGTCGCTGGTTCCCACCAGCTTCATGTTGGAGGCTTCGGGCGGCGCACCGATCACCTGTTGCTGCGCGTAAGCGGCCGAGCATGCGAGGAAATAGATCGCGCACCAGGCTGCGAGTTTGAGGCGATCGCCCATGTTCCACCCCTGACTGTTCAAGGCCAATCTGCGTTGGCTGACGGCAACGTAACACAAGGTCGGGCCGCGCCCAACACACGCCCTTGACATGCAACCTTTTGGTTGCCTATTATCTCTGGCATGGATGAAGTCTTCAAAGCGCTCGCCGACGCGTCGCGGCGCTCGCTGCTGGATCGGCTTCACGGCAACAACGGACAGACGCTGAACGAGCTTTGCGACGGCCTCGACATGACGCGGCAGGCCGTGACCAAGCATCTTGGCATTCTCGAAGCAGCCAACCTCGTCACCACGCTCCGGCATGGCCGCGAGAAGCTGCACTACATCAACCCGGTTCCGATCCATCAGATCGGCGAACGCTGGATCAAGAAATTCGAGCGCGGGAAACTTGCCGCGCTCTCTGAGTTGAAACGACAGTTGGAGAAGCGTGATGAGTAAGCCGGAATTCGTCTACATCACCTATATCGAGACCACGCCGGAGAAACTGTGGGAGGCACTGACGTCCAGCGAGTTCTCCAGGAGCTACTGGTTTGGCACTGAAGTAAGGTCGGACTGGAAGGTCGGTTCGCCCTTTGCGCTGGTCACCGACGGCAAGACCACCGATACCGGCACGATCCTCGAAGTCGATCGCCCGCGGCGCCTGTCCTACACGTTCAAGCATGAGCTGTACGAGACCATGCGCGAGCCCGCGACGAAGGTCGCCTTCACGATCGAGCCTTATGGCAATCTCGTGAAGCTGACGGTGACGCATGAAGGCTTCGTCGAGGGCAGCAAGCTGATCGGCGCCATCTCGACCGGATGGCCGGCGATCCTGTCCGGCCTGAAGAGCATGCTTGAAACCGGAAGGCCGCTTGCGATCCCGCGGGCGGCGCTCGGCAAGGAAGAACTCACCCGGTCATGAAGATCTATCGAAGGACCAGACCCGACATGAAGATCGAGCAGTTCAAGCCCGCAATCGTCTACACGATCTACATCGCGTCAACGCCGGAGAAGGTGTGGGAGGCGCTGACGCGCGCGGAATTTTCACGGCAGTATTTCTCCGGCCATGCGGTCGAGGTCGATCTCAGGGTCGGCGGCGCCTTTATCATGCGCACGCCTGACGGCGCCCTGCATATTTCGGGCGAGGTGATCGAGTGCGAACCGCTGAAGAAGCTCACCGTCACCTTCAACGTCAACTGGCCGGCGCTGGTGGAGAAGCTCGGGCCGACGCTCGTCACTTACGAGATCGAGCAGGCCGGCGACGCGGTGAAGCTGACGATGCTGCAGTCGCACGACCGCGACATCAGCGACGACATCCTGTCCGGCGGGCGTGCCGGCTGGCCCGCGATCCTGTCCAGCCTGAAGAGCCTGCTGGAGACCGGCAACGCACTGGCCATCAAGATGCAGCCGCCGGAGCGGATGCTGGCCGCGCTGAAGGAAATGGGGATCGGGACGCCGTAGGCGGCGCCCTTCCTCTTCCGGCTATCGCCTGCCAATTCACGTGCATGCCGTGCGTGCTATTGACGGCGACTCGTGGTAATCTGCGGCTATGGCGAAACAGAAGAACATTGCGACAAAAGGGACGAAGTCGGGCCGGTTTGTGCTCGGACGAGGTCGTTTTGCCAAGATCAGCGAAGTCGAGGGCATCAGGCTCACGCCGGCGATGAAGAAGCGCGCCAGCGATGCACGAAGCAAGGGCCTCACGGCGGAAGAGTATCGCCAGGCAATCATTCGCAGCCATCGCA
>Ga0081455_10004341_pt1 | contig 15954 bp, 17 predicted proteins | sample TabmetS3T2R1_FD_70207 | JGI IMG/M metagenome (GOLD analysis project Ga0081455, IMG submission 70207) | Tabebuia heterophylla rhizosphere microbial communities from the University of Puerto Rico - S3T2R1 | ecosystem: Host-associated > Plants > Roots > Rhizosphere ... | reverse complement strand
ATATCTAAAAACATTACAGTTCATTACTAGAAATTAAATGACTAGCAATAATTCTCACGATTGGAAACTTGAAGGAGATTATTTTGAGGGATGTAACTGTGATTCAATATGCCCCTGTATTCTTTTACTAGACCCTGATAAAGGATACTGTAACCTTACTATAGCTTGGCATATAGAAAAAGGGCACTATGATAGTATCCCACTAGACGGGTTAAATGCTGTAGCTGTTTTTGTGGCTCCTGGCAATATGTTCACTGGTCCTAAAATGAAGGTAGCGTTTTACGTCGACAAAAATGCAAATCAAGAGCAAGTCGACGCTTTATCAAAAATATATTCAGGCCAAGCAGGGGGTTTTTTTGCCGTAGCGGCGCAATTTATCGGAGAGATGCTTGGAATAAAATCTGCTCCGATAACTTTTGGAATGGAAGGAAAACGTCGTTGGCTGCGAATCCCTGAATACCTAACCTTAGAAATAGAGGCCATGAAGGGCAGTGATCCTAATAAGGATAGTTTAATTGTAAACCCTTCCTTTAGCATGGTACCAGGACATGATCATGTAATAGCCAACTCTACAAAATATTCCTATAATGATCATGGATTTGAATGGGATACTACTGGTAAGAATGGTTTCTATTCTAGGTTTAAGTATGGGCCGTAAAACTTCCGTTGGATTGAGTCAGCGAAATTAAAATGAGATTAAGTATTTTTATCATTTTGATATCGTATGAATAAACTGCAAATAATCATTATAGTCTCACTTCTATTCACTGCTGCATTATCTTGGTATTTTTCAACAATGCAGCCTGACATGATGAACATTATGATTGGTTACAATCCAACTTTGATCTCACTGTTTATTGCAAGCTGGACTGCAGGAATGGCTGCAATGATGTTTCCTGCTATAATACCAATGGTTGTGCTTTATAATAAACTAATTACTAACAAGCAGTCAGAGTTATTCGCAGTAACGATACATACAAGATTCTCGCATACTTTTAACATCGTACTCTTTGTTGGAATGTATCTCATAATTTGGGCGCTAACAGGTCTAGGTTTACTATTGGGATGGTCTGTTCCTATGAATTTTCTTATGAACAACCACTCAAATAATGATGTGGCAATAATATTTGGAAGCATTCTGATTATATCTGGTATCTATCAGTTTACTCCCATAAAGAACAAATGCATTGCATATTGCGAATCTCCACTCAGTTTTTTTATGAAGAGATGGAAAAATGGGACAGCTGGTGCAATCAGTATGGGAGCATATCATGGACTTTATTGCCTTGGATGCTGTTGGCCCTATTTTCTAATTATGGTAGCCCTAGGTTGGATGAGCCTTGTCTGGATGAGTTTGTTTGCGGCAATAATTTTTGGAGAAAAAATGTGGAAGAAAGGAATATGGGTTGCAAGGTGCTTTGGAATTGCCTTAATAATATTAGGCGTCTCTAGTATTCTGGGGTTAATCATTCCATACAATAGTATGATGTTTATGCATTCTGAAAGCAATATTGCAGATAATATGAGTATGTCTCAAAATGAAAAAAATCACAGCATTAATGAAAGCAAATCTCAAATCGCTAAGAAAGCTGATATGCCAGAAGGTATGAACATGTAAGTACTATTTCTTACTGTCTGTTATTTAGCAAGTTTCTACTAACTTGTCCGTGTTATTGCTTGACGCGGAAGAAATTAGTTAACCTTTAAATTTTATCTGAATATAAACATTTAAATAATTAAGCAATTACTTAATCATGTGCACTTAGAATTAGACGAAGAATATAATAAATTAATTTTAACTCATACCGAATTTACGGATAAAGATAAACAAGAGTGTATTATTAGTCATAACGAAGGAGTCGGAGCGTCCTGGTTTATTACAAGACTTCTAAACTTCATGACTAAAGGGGCAATAGGTAAATGAGAAACTTGGACAATCATCGAATTGTTTCAAAAGATGAATGGTTAGCAGCTCGTAGCGCTTTACTCAAAAAAGAAAAAGAATTTACTGTATTACGGGACAAACTTGGTCAGCAACAACGAGATATGCCTTGGGTTTCAGTCAATAAAGAATATCTCTTTGTTGGACCAAACGGAAAACAGACTTTGTCAGATCTATTTGATGGAAGGACTCAGTTAATTGTATATCACTTTATGTATGATCCTAACTGGGATGCTGGATGTCCGTCTTGCTCTTTTTGGGCAGACAATTTTAATGGAATAGTTGTCCATCTGAATCAACGAGATGTTACCATGATAGCAGTTTCTAGAGCACCGTATAGGAAAATAGAGGAATACAAGAAGCGTATGGGTTGGAATTTTAAGTGGGTTTCTTCTTATGATAATGAATTCAATTTTGATTATCATGTATCGTTCACACCAGAAGAATTGAGCGAGAAAAAAGCTTTCTACAATTATAATTTGCAAGATACACACAGTCCAGAGCGAGAGGGAGTCAGTGTGTTTTACAAGGATACTGCTGGCCATGTCTTTCATACCTATTCGGCGTATGCGCGTGGCATTGATGTGTTGAACGTTGCGTATCATTACCTCGACCTGGTACCCAAGGGACGGGATGAAGATGGCCATGAATTCGCTCAATTTTGGGTGCGACGGCACGATGAATACGGCAGGTAATTAGTGCGAATAGGTCAATGATTGATATGCAATATTTTGTTGTTGAAAAATCTGCTATACCAACTTAGATATATTCTATCAATTTACTGATAGCTAAATGTATGGGAGTCAAAATAAGAAAACTAAATGGAAAATGGAATATGAAGACACGATTTACAAGATTTATGATTGGAACAAAAATCTAGCAGCGTATTTCTTTCCGAATTACAATTTGGTAGAAAATAGCGAGAACGAAGATGAAATTATTGAAAAACTGAACCAGTCACATCAAAATGTTAGAGGAGGGAATGTTCTCTTTCCTTTGATAAAATTGAATCTACTTGATAAGGAAGAACGAATAGACCTGGATTATACTATTGTCACACTGGAACAAAATCTACAACGAACCAAAGTATGGAGGGAATGGTTACTACAAAATGGTAAAAAGTTTGCGATAACTGGAAACGCCGTATTTACTTCGAGGGAGGACAGGGAGATGCTATCAATTGTTCTTGTAATCGACTCAAACATAGTACTTGGAGAAAAAGAAACGCTTGTTGCATTAGCTCCCTTATTGGATGAACTGCATGAAGCCACTCTATTGTAGAAAAAATATATTCTGCTTATAGGTAAGCAAGTATTATTTTATAAATTAAAAGCTAGAATATCTGGTAAAAAAGAATAGTAGGTAGGTATTTCAATTTCTGAAAAGTGGATCCGAACGATATGCCTGAATGTTTAATGCCAATATTATACGATTCGTCTCTATTAGTTCCCTACATGTAGGTTTCTATTACCTATTATTAGCTTTTTGTTCTCGATAAAAGTTATTCACGACATGTGGTTTATCATTCATATTTGATGTAATTTTCAGACCTGATTGACATTATACAAATAAAATATACTGGATTAAGCTACTGCCGATTCCAAACTCTATTATTCAGTTTAGGACAAGCAAATTCCTTATTATTCATCTTGTAAGAGAATGGATTAGGTAAATTAAAATATTATATTGTCACATCAGGTCACAAGAGCCATAAAAAGGTTAGTGTAATTGAAGGACAATAACGACTCTGATAATGGTGTAAGTAGTAACAATGGAGAGAGTTCTAAAGAGCCTCCTGATGAGAATCATGACATAGTGAAGTCTGAAACACTAGAGGACGGAACAGAAGCTTTTATGAAATGGATGAATTCAACGGATAAAAAATCACATTCTTTAGCTAATCCCATTGTCTTGATTAAATTCACTAATGATAAACATACAATAGTGTATGACACGATTATGTCCCAGGAAATCGATGTAGAATTAACCAATGGCATACCGTTTTGTAACTTTTGTAAATCCGATGAATGCGCTCATGTAGGATTTGCAATATGCATAGAGCAATTGTATGGTCATCGACGTGGAGAAAAAGAAGAGACGGTTGATAAAATTATAGATTACTAAAATCAATTTTGATAGGTCATGTTAACTTATTATTATTTTTCATTTTTTTGGAGCTTTTTTAAAGCGAAATGAAAATTTGTTTCCTTCTTTAGGAGTAGACAAAGTATTTGCAAATTTCCATCCCCACTTAATTATATATGGTGTTATGAATGTAGTAATTATTGCCATAGTTCCTATCATAGGTAATAAAAATGAACTAGCACCACCAATGTCTGTTCCTCCCTTCGCCACAACCAGCGCAAGCTCCCCACCAGAAGAAGACAATCCAAAACCTGCCCTTAATGCAGTCAGAGTGTTATAACCCTGAGATTTTGACGATAGGAATACTGTGAAAAACTTAGCAATTAGTGATACTGCAATAAGTATCATAGCAGGAATTATAAACGAGGGTATCTGAGTAATGTCCATTAGAGCACCTACAGAGATAAAAAATAGCGCCCCGAACATATCCTTGATAGGACTAGTAAGAACTTTTGTAACCGAATGCACTTTTGATTCTGCAATCAATACACCTGCAAAAAATGCACCCGTAGCTACAGATATACCAATTTCATATGCAATAAATGATAGTCCAAACGCTACACCAAGAATCGTTACTACTAATACATCGTGTTGATTTGTTGCCCCGACATAGTTGACAAATTTTGGTATTATTTTTGACCCCAAGACTAATACTCCACCAATGAAAGCAAGAACGGTTCCAATAGATATCGCTAGGTCAGCTACAGATATTACGCCTGTAGAAGATACAGACTGCAATATTGCTAACATAGAGATGATGATAATGTCTTCAATCACGGCTACACCTAGAATTATGTAAGACGCCTCTTCTTTTATCATGCCAAGTTCTTCTAAAATTCTCATGACAATAACTGTGCTCGTTACAGAAATTGCGAGTGCCAGAAAAAGACTGTTAGAAAGTGAATAATTCAAACTTTGACAAACTATGAATCCTATTGCAAAAGTTCCTAACGCTTCTGATAAGGCAATTACAAACGCTTTTTTACCTATTTTTTTTAGCTTTTCAATAGGAAATTCCATTCCTACAACAAACAAAAGTAAGACGACTCCTATCTCGGCAAATAGATTCAGAATATCTGGGTTTAATACTAAACTAAAAGGAGGGGTATACGGACCAATAATCATTCCTGCAACAATGTAACCTATTACCATTGGTTGTTTGAGTTTGTAAGACAACAACGCCATGAGCGATGCAACAATCATGACAACGGCCAAATCCTCTAAAATCAGTCCAATTTCAATAACCATGTTTAAAATAAATAAATTACTTTTTATAAATGTGAATAAAAGTATTATCTTTTTTTCTGAATCGAGCCAACTCACATTCCTAAATAATCATGGATTATGAAAATATGAGCATACAATGTAGTATTTGGGTTAATTTTTAAGATTCCAGAATGCTTAACGTTCCTGTCGGTACCATCGACGCTATCGGTCCAAAATTAGGATTCTTATTGTATCGATTGCTTATCGAGAATTAAGTTCTTCTGTTCTTAATAACGAAGTTCGTCTGCCCGAAATCCGTGGAATGAGGAAGAGGTGACATTATACTGGAAATCGTACAAATATACTTATAGATGGTTGATTCAGCCACGAGCACTTAGCTCGCATAACAGTCGGCTTACTACTAAACATTCTGAAGCAGTAATTACGTCAACATTCTTCTTTAGGAGAGCCGATTTACCCCGCTCTATAACATTATCTATTATCTGCTGAGTGATGTTTGGATTTTTAACCAGGAAATCTTTTATCTTCTCTTCAAGCTCGTTAATTTTCTGAGTATGGATTGACATTCATCAGGATTGGTGACTTTGCGGTAATTAAGCGTGTTCATGGAGCTAATAGTGTCTATGCAAAAACTCGAAATTATGATACTAACAATGTAAAATAACATAAAAAATTTACAGGGAACCATATGATCACATTATGTGAAGCTACTTGCAATACTAAAGGTAATGCTTCTGCTGAATCCTATGACCTCGATGTAGGGTGACAATAGTGAGCTTATTTTTTGATTCACACAACTTCTGCTTTTGCGAAGCGGTCTCCAATACTGGTAATTCTTATGTTCGTTTTCTGTCCAGCTTTTGCACCTTGAACAAAAATTACAAATCCTTGGATTCTTGCAATTCCATCGCCCCTTTTGCTTATTTCTGATATCTCAACTTCGTATTCTTTTCCCATCTCTACTGGTTTTGGGCTTGAACCAAACGTTCCTCCCCGACTTCCGCCTTTATTATAACCATTTCTTCCACCGTAACTCATTACTAAGATAAGATTACCTCTCCCCGTAATATGAATGAACATAATTATTGTAAAAATGTCAATATAAATTGAGTAACTTTATAACGCATTTACTTAAAGTGAAATATACAACATCTGAATAAACAAGCTAGTTTCCTATATGGGAGCATGTCACATAGAATTTGACCGTTATTTTAATGGAAAATTCGAACCTGTCAAATATACACGACTAGAAGCTCACATCAAATCTAAAGGAGGAACAAATTATAGAATATCCTAGTAAGATTCGTACAAAATTGACACAACAATCGTCAGCATTTGAATTCAATAATAAGGTCCTACTTGTAATCAAGGCTGGAAAGAAACCATAAATTCATGCCGATCAGGCAGTATGCGTTATAGATAATCCGTGATTTTATCATTTTCACTTTCTAAGATACGTGTTGCAATTTGTTTTCCGTATGTCATCACTGCATTGATGCTAGAAAACTGATTTAGGAATTCAATCTCTTCTTTTAAGAATCCAGGATTGGAATTGTATAATTCGTTGAATACCAGTTTTTGATTTATTCTCTCTAAAGTCTGGAGTCTGGTATATATCCTATCAATACCTTCTACAATACCATTATCTATCATTGTTTTGGTAAGCCTTCTTTTGGATAAATTGAAAATTCCTGTATATATGTCTCTGTCAAATACTGACAGAACATTAAAGTGGTCTTTTGTACCACTATACCCTATTATAGTTGCAGGTAGCAAACGCAAGAATTTAAGGGAAGCTCTATTGACGTGCTTTTTATCCAGAACAACTATAGATCTCCCAAAGGTGAGTATCCCATTCATTATCTGATTCGGTATACGTCCATCTAAAACATCACAATCGGACTTGAGCTCTACAGGATAGAATGAAATTGCGTCTATTCTACATTTCTCAGTTCTCGCAACTTCAGTTAGTTGACCTAACCTCATAAGGATTTCATAATAAGCTTCCGTCCGTTCTGAATTCTGGTAAGTTTTACTATCTTTGGTTCTCTGCAAGATGGCAATTACCAAGTCAAATTGACCAAAGTACCCTTCACTTTTGATCCTGATTTCACTATCGGGTTTTGCAAATGGTAAATTTCTATTTTTACTATCTATAATATGTCCTGATTCTATAGAACTAACAAATAGGTCTTTTAATTCCAATTCATTCATACATTGTTACAATTTGTCAAGGGTCAATAAATATAGGATTAGACAATATTATTTTGTAGCTGAATCATCACTTCTTGAGTTATATTGATTATTACTTCATTAGTATGCTGAGCTCTTTGAGAACCATTTTTTTTATGAGCCAGTCGGGATAGTTCCCCTCATGCAGTAGAGTTCTTCTTCTAACTTGGTAATTATCCTATCATGTTCTGTATTAACACACATAAAAAAAGTTCTGATTATATTGTGAAAGGTTGGCTCTATAATCTTTGAATATCAAAGTTAGCAATCGCAAGCTCGTTAGAATTATTTTCTATTTTCTAGTATGGAGGGTTCCTATATATGTACGAAGTACCCAGCTTTAAACTTTTTTCTTGTGATATTCAGTTTAGTCGGTCCGCCTAGGGAGGTTTGTGAATCAATTCTCACCTTTAGAAACAGTCATACTAAGGTAAAGCTCATGTGTTAAGAAAAGGTTTATACTTTGAAACGAGATCTGAGAGAGGAAAGCTCTTTCCACCAACTATCTTTAATTTTACAGACAAATTATTTTTCTTTATATCTATGATATTATAGGTATTTTGAAAGAATCCTCTAAATCTAGAGGAACTGGCTGTTCCTGCATATGCAATCTTAAGAGATCCAAGATTCCAGACCCATGGGCGATGTTTATGACCGCATAAAACTAGATCAACGTGTGAATCCAAGCATACCCTCAGAGTGTCTCCCGCATCTAAAATTATAATCTTATCAGTACCAGTATCGGGGATCCCAATCAGATGGTGATGCATAGCGATAATAATTTTCTTTTGTTGTCCTTCAAACTTCTCAATAGCCTTCTCCATCCACAAAAGTTGTCTATATCCAACCTCCCCTTCATCTCTATCTGGTCTCGCAGTATGAAGGGTCATTAATACCACGTCCCCCATATCGTAGATTTGGCTCGTTGGAAAGAATTTCTTGAACAATAAATATCCCGTGTGTCTGTAATCGTGATTGCCAGGTAGGACAATTAGTTCCCTACAATTGAGACGTTGTAATTCTATTCTTGCTAATTCGAATTGTGGGAGTATTCCTTCATCTGTTATATCGCCCGTTACTATGATGGCATCAGGTTTCATACTATTTACTTCTTGAACTATTTTATCAAATACCAATGCGTCATATAAGCTGCCTATGTGGATATCAGAAATTTGAACTAAAACTGTCAAGTGTACAAAATTTGGTTCAAACGATATATTAAGGATATACTCACCAAGCACGGTCGAATGGAGAAAAAGTGATGTACTTATTGTAAAAAATTCTTGAACTTGAAAAGTGATCTTTATCAATTTGCATTAATAATTGTAGATGCAAGCTCGTCATAAGTTGCTCTCCTAGGATATTCGTATACAGAGCGGTAAGGATTTATTTTAAAATCCAAGTGGAGCTTAATTACTTGGAATAAAATTCTCTTCTCATCAATATTCTAATCAGTTTTCTTAAGATTATATTGATCAATCGTTGTGTGGGATCCATAATTATCTGTAGCATTATTAAACTGATGTTAAATTTGAAGATGACGGAACTTTGTTTCAATTAGTTTGACACTGAAATCCTAATTTACCAGACACTATCTACAGATTCCTGACGACATAAGTTTACTATCTGTTTCATTTTAATTGGTTTTGAAACACGAACGGTGAATTCTTCTTGTTATCTTGGTAATGATGCTTGACAGAACCATTGTGTCATTAGAGTAACCAATTTATTATTTGTTGATCAAAATTAAATGGGACTAATTTATCTTGAAAAATGACGGATTTGTAAAAGTTGCAAACACAAGCGATATCCCAGTTTCACAAATGAAGGAAGTTCAAGTTAATGGTCAAAATATTTGTTTAGCTAATATTGACGGAAAATACTTTGCTATCAATAACATCTGTAGTCATGAAGGAGGGCCCCTTGCTGATGGTAGACTTGAAGGATACGAAGTAGAGTGTCCATGGCATCAGTCTAAATTTGATATGAGAAACGGACAGGTTAGTGTCCCTCCTGCAGTTGAACCCCAGGTAACCTACCAAGTTAAGGTAGAAGGTGAGGATGTGCTAATTAACGCTGGCTCGGCGACAACAGAAGTTAAAACAGAAGTTAAACAAGTGGAATCCTCGGATTACAAATTGATACTCAAAGAAAGACAAGTATTGGAGGGTACGGATATATTGTCTTTGAAATTTAACAAGCAAACGGAGGACAATAATAAGATATTCGACTATGTAGCTGGACAGTTTGCGTTTTTTGATATTGGAAACGTCTATGATGACCCAAAAGGTCCGATTCGACACTTTACCCTTGCTTCGTCTCCTACAGAAGAGTTTATTCTAATCAGCACAAGGATCAGAGATAGTCCCTATAAAAAGAAACTGGATACGCTACAAATTGGAACAACTGTCAAAATGCGTGGACCACAAGGAAAATTTACACTTCACGAAGACCATTCAAAACCTGCCATATTTCTTTCTGGAGGAATAGGCGTTACTCCTTTTAGGAGCATGATAATATATGCCACAGACAAGAATTTACCTTTAAAAATCATAATGTTAGATTCAAACAGAAGTCGGCAAAATATATTGTTCAAAAATGACTTTGACAAATGTGCAGTTACAAATAAGTATCTTAAAATCGTTTACACAATTTCCGACGAACAAAATAAAAACGGAGACGATGAGTGGAAGGGCGAAAAGGGAAGGATAGACAGAGTCATGCTGAAAAGGTATCTTGATTCTGACGATATAGAGAAAGGTATATTCTATATGTGCGGTCCGCCAGCAATGGTAAAAGCTATGCAGGATATACTCGAGGTGGATCTTCAGATTCCAACAGAGAGAATAAAAATAGAAGAATTTACAGGATATTAACAAAGTGGCAAAGTAGCTCGCATCTTTGCAAGTAAGTTGGAGTTCCTTATCATGTATAATCATATATGATGCCCTAACAATGTATGAAAAGATTTGTAATAACTTAATCAGGTTAGGGTTAGAAATTTTAAGTACAATAATTTATAAAAAAGATTAAGTATTTTTTACCTAAACTGTATTAAATTATTATAGATTATCTTCATTATGAAAAGTGAGAAGTATTGCCAGGCTTGTGAAAACAATACGGGGATTTTGTTTGAGTTCAAAAAAAGGATGTTTTGTAAGGAATGTCTTGAACTAATCATTTCCACTCGAGTTGCTTCTGGCATTTAATTGCAATTTAATTAAGATAGTTGCACTACAATAGCAAATGAATAAGCAAATTAGTTGTTCTCACGTAATAGCCATAATATTAGGAATAGTATTCGTTACCTTTTTCACATCTAGCAATGCATATGCTGCACAATTTGAGCCTGTTCCATTCAATAATATACCATCAGCTATAATTAAATCTGAAGACAAAGATTATGAATTTACTGCAGATTATTCGGTAGATTTTGGTGGAGAGACACGAATTGAACATGACGATGAGGCTGTGCTGGCCAGTAATATGAAATTGGATAAAGACGATGATAGCTTGTCTCTTGAAGTAGAATGCGATGGTAACGACATATGCGATGATAGCTTATCTCCTCAGGATGTACGCATTTACTTAGTTGACAGAGGTAACCAAGACGGACACATTGCAAAGAATTCTATACCAGTACTAGAATTGGGTAAGATTGATTGTGGTTCTCAGTCCATAGAAGATTGTGGAAATTTTGATTTTAACATACCAGAAGATGTACTAACCAAAAAATACAAGATAGTTGTTGATATGGTTTTTGATGAAGCAGAATGGATATTTATCAATCCAGTTAGGATATTAAACTAAAAAATATAAAATTATGGAAGAATTTCCAAGCTCACATCTCTAATTGTAATGGAGCCAGAACCATTATTTCTTATCCAAAAGTATGATTTTGCCTCATACAGGTTTCTATCTACCATCCACGGTTCGGGTGAATTATCGAAAATGTCCATTACTTTATGAAGACCATTTCCATCCATATAGTCAATCTCTCCTATTTGATGCACATTTCCACCCTCATCTTTAACCGAGTGCCGTAATTTTACTGCTCTCTCATTTTGTATTTTTATTGGAACTGTACCTGACCTGTGCTGGTCATGACAGTTATGTGTGGATTCTCTCTTTGAATTCCATCCGTTTTCGTTTACGGCAAATCCATATCCACCAAATCTATTACCATCAAGTGGACTACCTCCTTTACATGTCATACCAGGTTCGTTATGCCTTGATCTCATTTTCAATGAACAGTTGTCATTCGTACCTGTGAAATGTGGTATCAATGTAAGAATAAGTATGGCGTTATAATTATTATAGTAACAATAAATCCTTCTCCTATTTCCAGTAATCGTACAATTACCGTTGCCGTCTATCACACATGGAATGTTACCATTAGCACGAACTTCGACCTTATCATCATCAGGATCAAACCCTCTGAAAATTCTGTTATGAGCATTACTCCACGTTCCAGAAATGTTGAACACTACCATTAAAGTAATATCTCGTATCGCATATATTAGTTTGATAGTCTTTTCGTTCCCTAGACGTTCGAGTGCATATTCCCATCCGTCGGGATTCGGCTGAATATTTAATCGGAACACTAGTTTCAAATTAAACTAGTTTCGTGATTGGAACATGAAATTCCCCATAGAAACTTTTGTAAATTTATAGATTTTGCAGAAATTGAAGATACAGAGATTAGGAAAACTTAAGAATATAGGAAGTGTTAGGCAAATGATGAAAAAAAATTTTTTATTAAATAAAGCTATTTGTTTGACATTAGTTATGTCAATTATGCTTGCGTACCTTGGCCTCTCACACGCTACAGCGGAGTCGGGAATTGGGAAAGACGTATTCAAGGTCATTGTAACATTGTATGGAATATCAAACTCAACAAAAGACATTGTCACATTGGTTAATGTAGGGGACGAGATGAAGGTAAAATTGTTCAATGGAGAAAATCCTGAATCGGAGGGACTCGACAAAGTAAGTTATACAATAACATTCCCAAATTTAGCTGTTAATGATGGAGAACCTTACAAAGTATGTGTCATGAGTACAGATAATTTTAAACTCAAGTGTCAAAATGGTAAAAATTCTCCTCTAGATAGGCCAGAATTCGTAGACATTAACGTGGCTGGAAAAAGCTCTGCAATAGGCTAATCCATTTTTTGCTTAAAATTTTTCTCTTTAATTTGAATCACAACGTGTTTTTATCAAAAATAATTCAAATGGGTTCATCGGTCCAGTATGTATTAGGGTTCTACTGAAACCAAAAATCTTTTTAGATCATTCCAAAAAATTAATGCACACATACTCATGGTTAGTAACTTCACATAGGCTTATGTTCTGCTATTACGGAGATTTATAAGGTTCTTATTGTACATGATTGACGGGGAGAAAGGTTCAGGAGTGTGAATGAATAAGAAATGAAAAAGATGTCCAAATTAAGAAAAGTAATTTTGATTATAGTGATAATGGCTGCCGCATATTTCGTAGTAACATTCGTTGCCAGTCTTATACAATATTCCTCAAATCTTGCAAAAAGTGTGAGTTGAAACAAAAATGGGATAAAATGGTACTTAATGTTCATGGAAGAATGATCGTTTTGAGTCACATCCATATTAGCACTTGCAATGTTGTTAGGCGAATAAGTTTCACTATTTATTTTTACTATTTTAAATGTTAACAAGCATCCCTTCTGTAGATTGGCCAAGCTGGTTTATAGGTACTCTTATTTGTAGAGTACAATGTTCAAAATCTTTCAAATAGTTATAGTTTAAAGCATGGGTATGGGAGCGCATGAGAGTTACGTTTCCTTTAATAAAAGGACGAGGATCGAATTTACAGTAGTCATTATGCTTTGCACTGTCTTCGTATCCCCTTACCTCACCGATAACATTGCAGCTGAATCAAATATTGGTTATAACAGCTCTGTGAATGATAACCATCAATTCCTTAGTCAGGAAGGTCATCCTTATCTTGGAATTAACATGCGTGGCTACTATACGAGTATGGCTCAGTCAAGAGACTCGAAATTTTTATTCCCAAATAATTATTACGAAAGCAGCTTTCAGATCCTTTCCAAGACACCTGCTATAGATCATGTGAGGTACAGGTTCTATTGGGAATCGTACATAAAGAATCCAACTGCATTCATGAAAGAAATAGAGCAGGTGGCAAGTACTGCTGATAAATATGGAATAAAAGTTATTTATGATAATCACCAATTTCACACTTCTTCATGGCTAAATGTTGACAGGGGAACAGGTTTTCCTGACTATTTATTTAATGACTCGTTACTGTTCAAACAGAATATCGGAGGTTCTCCAAAATCAGTTGCTGCCAAAGCTTGGTGGACCAATTGGTGGAACGATGCTGTAAGGGTCAACGGGACAGACGGATGGGCACTTCAGCTAGATTTCCTAAAAAAGATTGTTAACACGGTTGAAAAACATCCAAGTACGTTGGGATACGAAATTCTCAGCGAACCACAGGTACACGATCCCGATCAGTGGTCAAAAATAGGTAAATACAATAATTTCATAACTAACGAGCTACGAAACCTGACAAATAAAACAATCATTTATAGCATGAACATCCCGATCGATCTTAAAAGTCCAATAGATGTCAATGCAAGCAATTTGGCAAAAATGTCTCCTATGAATAAAGAAAATGTAGTATTCAAATTCTCCATGTATGGTATTCCTTCTGGAGGATATCAAGCTAACAAACTTCAGTTATTTGAAAACGCAAGTCGTATAGCTGGTGTTCCCTTATACATTGGTGAATGGAATAATGTAAAAAGAGTGGAAACGTATAACCAGATAGGAGAAAAGGTCTGGTATATAGATCCTTCCCTAAGCGATATAAGTCAAGCCGTTGCCAGCGGCATAGTTAATAATTTTAGGAACATTGGAGTATGGGGTTTAGCATTTTGGGAGTGGAGCTTCATTCCAAGCAATACTCCTAACTTTAATTTGGTAAATATTAGTTACAACAATGAAACTGACCAAGTTTTGCTTCACCCAAGCAAATACTATACGATTATGAAAAATGCTTACGAACAACTTGACGGTTAACCTAGACACTTTAGAAACATTAATTCGTCGGGATTCGAACCCTGCATATAGTAGGGTTCTACTCCTTGGTAATTGGATTTTCTTTTTCTGATGGTGATCTAGCAACGATTATTTTGGAATTAAAATGAAATCGACTAGTAACATTAGACTGAATTTATTTGCTTGCTGAAATTGTGAATACCCCTTTTGTCAAGTCTTTTAATAAAACAAAGAAAGCATGCGATGAGCCGGTACCACTCGTGCTTTATTGATTGAATCTGCCCATTTGATTTCTACTAATTCTACTAATTCAATTCCTTCTTTAGCCTTCAAATCCATTTCTTATTTTTGACTTATTTTTTAACGAAGGTTTGGTATCGACATCTTCATAACTCTTCTTCTTAATAGTATTGCTAGGCCTATTGAAACAATTGAAAATACAGCAGCAGTAAGGAAAATCATATTGAATGATATCAATGACGGAAATGATTGTGCAAATCCACTGATATCTAATAGGGATTGGTGTGTTTGCATATACATCCCTGCAAGAGCAGGACCTATCGAACTTCCTACAATTCTCATAAGCATCGTTGTACCAAGTGATATTCCTGTAAACTGTTTTGGTGTGGAAAGTATAATAACATTCATGGCTCCAACGCTAGTCAACGATAATCCAATAGAGAGAACTGCAAGGTTTGCCGATATCAAAAATTCACTCGAATGAAATATCAATAAACCAATGAAGCTGATGGCAGTAATCACAGAACCTGCTATCATTGGTTTTAGTGAACCTAACTTCGATATTATGAAGCCTGAAGAAGCTCCAAAGAATAGAAGTACTACAGCAAAAGGTAGCTGCACACCCCCAGTTCCAATAGCATCTTCTCCAAAACCCAAAGGCTCAGGATTTCTTACTAAAATGGGTATAGTTTGAAAAACCATGAACATAGACAAGCCAACAATCATGATTATCAAATTTGCAGGCAAAATAGTCTTATTCAGCATCAACCTAAGATCAATTAATGGATATTTTGCGCGTCTTTCTATCATTATGAATAGTATAAATGAAATTATTCCTGTTACAAGAAAAAATACAACTTCCGGAGTGATATATGAAGCATTGCTGTTACTACTATTTCCTAAATTACCTGTCTCCATATAGGTCAAGACTAATAGAAACGAAGTAATTGTGAGAGCTAACGTTATTGCACCCTTAATGTCAATTTGGCTTCCAGATGATTTACCGCCAGTATCTATACGCGCTTTTGCGCCAATCCCTAAGTTCTGAATAAACCGTACTTCTTGTCGATGTTTGCTTTCTTCATCTACATTTATGAATCGTCG
>Ga0081455_10004340_pt1 | contig 15955 bp, 18 predicted proteins | sample TabmetS3T2R1_FD_70207 | JGI IMG/M metagenome (GOLD analysis project Ga0081455, IMG submission 70207) | Tabebuia heterophylla rhizosphere microbial communities from the University of Puerto Rico - S3T2R1 | ecosystem: Host-associated > Plants > Roots > Rhizosphere ... | reverse complement strand
GAACGACTTGTTCTATAAAAGGAGCAATGAAATGTACACCTTCTCCTAATACCCTATTTTCAACTGCTCCAAGGTAAAGCACTACCCCCCTATGACCTGCTTCAACAATTACTATTGATTCAGACAGTATAACTATAATTACAATTACTGTAATAACTGCTGCTGCAATTTTTATCTTATTAGTGCTCGGAAAACGTGGTGCTTTGTAGTATGACATCCTTAATTAGGTTACAAGTTGTAGAGTATTGTATATATATTTAGGCTTGATTCTGTTTTCGTACTCTTATCATATTTATCTCCAAACAAGTATGTTAATTTATTATCCCATGAGAAAAACGATATTAACGTTCTGGGATATTAGTTGTTCTCCTGTCAATATTGGTGTTGATGGTGCGGATGCTTCATTTTTGAGTGATGCGACACCATACGGTGTTGGTCCTGGAAAGATGGGTGTTACTTGATCAATACTTACTGTCCTTATTCCTATTATTTTGAGTCCCAATGCTGAAGCAGCAATATCTGCCTTTTCTTTTGCATTATCAATAGCATCGTTTATCAATTCCTTCCTAATATCATCAAGTTTCTTATCTGACAGACTAAAATAGATGTTATTTACATTGTTGGCACCGGACGAAACTGCAATGTCAATCCATTCTGATGTGTTATTTACATTCTTACTGTCTATCTGTATAGAATTGCTGACAGTAAATCCAATTAATTTGCCTTGGTTCTTATCTATAGAGTAGTCACGGTTTGGAGTTATGGTGAATGACGACGTACTTGTTTCGTTGTCTTTAACACCTGCTATTTTAAGAGCACTGATGATCTTGTTCATTAATTCAGAATTTGCGGCTAGCGCAGCTTTTGCCTTCGTATTGGTTGTTTCCACACCTAGTGACACAGTAACTTTATCAGGTTTTACCTGTGTTGTGGCAGAGCCTGTCACAAACAATGTTTTGTTATTATCAGGCGAAGATAATTGACCGTATGCACTGTATTGATTGGTGGCATGTGAGTAGACAAGCAAACCTGATATAAATAGGCCAACAAATGCTGCTATTGACAAACTTATTGAAGTATTGTGCATATTCATATTTGATTTAAAAATTACCATTTAACTACTATGAGAAACTACATGATAAGTATTTCTTGAATCTTAGCATACCTTAGAATGTCATGAATATTCATTATTGTTACCATAATCAAGCTTGAATGCCACTGGATGCCACTTTAAACCCGGAATATAATACAATGGATAGAAAGTATTAATAATTCATATCTATACCTGTCCGTATACCAACCAGCATTATTTTAATAATTTAGAATAGGTTAGCTATCTGTCTGATGAGAAAGTCGGCATAACTTTAATGAAGGGATTGCCTTGTAAATTATTTATGAAATGGTTCGGACACCATGAAACTGATAATAAGCCTAAACTTTTGGCCTGCAAATATTGTAACACGAAATTCGAGGACAAGGAAAAGTTAAAGAGACATATAAGAGATGCACACAATGAAGAAGGTAGTGCAATATTCGAAAATTTTACTGACAATCTGAATTTATTTCATCATACAAAATTTGAGTGCGAAATCGATCACTTGAAATTCAAGACAAACGAGGAATTAATTCTTCACATGAGACAAATTCACCATCATCATATTATAAAATGTCGAGAATGTGGCAAGGAGTTTATTCATGAGAAGGACAGGCTCCATCATCTTAGGGAAGAGCATGAGAAGAAGGCTGACTATAGAAAGCACAAGGGTTCTTAGATGGGGACTCTTTCCTAACGATAAATTATGTGGATTTTCGGTAAAAATTAATTCTTACCTGAAATCGAAGAATAATGACCCTAAAATTAAATTTTAATATATTCTTAACAGATGAGTATAAATTTGAAAACTTGCTATGCAAGTTTTAATATTATCAGATGCAACTATATTAAATCTAATTTATTTTGTGAACTACCCCTCTTCTATTAAAAAAGTTTACAATATTATTGGCTGCAACTTCAGCCATCTTCGATCGGGTCTTAAATGTAGCACTTCCAATATGCGGTAACAATACGGTTTGTGGCAATTGAGTTAATGGATTAGATCTGGAAATAGGTTCACTTTCGTAAACATCTAAACCAGCACCTGCTATGACGTTATTTCTTATGGCTCTAATCAAATGTTGTTCGTTTATGACTTGACCCCTTGAGGTATTAATAATAAATGCAGTTTTTTTCATTAATTTAATTTTTGATTCGTCTATCATATGAAAACTATCTTTGTTTAGCGATACATGAATAGAAACAAAATCACTACGTCGTAACAATTCTTCTAGCGGGACAAAAGTAATATCAAGTTCTGATTCCATTTGACGTTTACGCGTTTTACTATAGTAAATAACTTGCATATCAAATCCAGTTGCACGTTTTGCTACCAGTGTTCCAATTTCTCCCAGACCAATAATGCCTAAGGTACCTCCATGGACATCGTATCCAAGAAAGAGATCAGGTGTCCACCCGAATTTCCAGTTTCCATTTCTTACATGTCTATCTGCATTGACAATATTCCTAGCCGCTGTCAGAATTAAAGAAAACGTGAGATCGGCTGTGGCATTAGCTAGAACATTTGGAGTATTTGTGACTATTATTTTCCTTTTTGCTGCTTCATAAATATCTACGTGATCATAGCCAACACTATAGCAGCTTATTACTTTAAGATTTGGCCCTGCTGCATCCATGACATTTGAGTCAATTTTGTCCCCTAACATGCACAATAATGCGTCCACATCTCTAACATTCTCAAATAAAGTTTCCCTCTTAAGTACGTCGACCCCAGGATTCATATTGATTTGAAAATGTTTTTTTAATATGGATGGTCCTGGTTCTGGTATTTCTCTCGTTACATACACCTTATATTTGCTAGTAGTATTCATAAAATAATTGGTTTCACTGTTTTCGGTTATTAATATGATATGGAATTGGATTTTTATTTATATTTTATATTTTCGTTATTCACTACTACTACTCTTGATCAACTTTGAAGATAAAATTTTTAAAAAGATAATTCCTATGTAGTATGGCATATTGTAAAATGCAGCAAGCGCCGCTACTTGTGAGCCAAAGAATTGTTGTGCAAAAACAGTTACTAAAATATTATTTACATAACTTAAGGCAATAAGCCCCGAAATTTTGTCTTTCGTAGACGAATCTGAATCTTTGTTCATGAAGTAGAAAATGAGATAACCTGTAATTGCAAACGTTGCAAATAATACAAAAGCAAGAATAGTTGTGATAATAACAAAAGGTAATTCCAAATAGAAATAACTTGAAAATTTTGAAAATATTGCAAAGTTAATTAAATCCATTAAAAGTATGGATAAAGGTAATGAACTCTTGTTTATACTCGTTGCTAGTCCGGGTAAATATTTTTTTATGATTCCACTCCCCACTAAGGGAACAACTAGAGATATTATTAATAGTAAAATCATATCAAAAACTGGAATGGAAAATTCAGTATTATAAAGAACATAAACTAACGTTGGCAATACAAAGGGAACTGCAAGTGACGTGATTATTACCATTCCTACTATAATAGAAAGCCTTCCTCTCACATAATTGGTAACAAATGGAGCCCCAAGTCCTGTAGAAATTCCAGATAATAATAGTACTGACAATGCATATTTAGGATTGATTAGGTTAGTAACAAAATACATTACTACTGGTATAATGATGACTTTCAGGATGGATAAAATTAAGAGAAATTTAGGATTCCTGAAAATTGAGATAAGATCTTGGAAATCAAGTTGGATCAAATTCAGAAATAACAAAAGGCCAAGAATTATCAAGATGTACGGCGAAAAAAGCTCCCCCGTAGAAGGGAATAAAATACCAAGTATAGTTGAAATAAGAATTGAAATTGCAAGTACTAACAGGATTTTTGTATCATAAGATGTCAACTATACTGATCAACTATTACATTACCATAAATATTTAACAATATATCTTCTGATAATTCAGATTGGAAACTTGAGATATCTTATTATTACTATTTTTGATATTAATACGTTCGAATAATCATAACCAATATTCATACCATTTCAATAATTGACATACAGAATCACAGATAACAGAAAATTCGTGATTGAGTAGTTGCATAATGAAATAATAAATATCACACTTTATCAATAATTGCCGTGAAAAAACAGACAATTGTATTAGCAAATATCTTGTTACTTATTGTAGTAACTTCAATGTATATGGTAGCAATAGGACAAACTCAAGAAACTCAACCTAAAATTAATACAACACTTGTCTCCATTAACGGGTCAGAGATTAAGGATGCTCTAACTTCTGTGCATAATAATACAACTCCCCACTATGTGAAACTCTCGGAAAATCAGATAAACGAGGCATTAAAGCATCTTCCTGGTTGGACCATACTTGACGGCAAGCTGCATAAGACATTTACATTTGTTGATTTTTCTACTTTATTTGAATTTATGTATCAAGTAGCTGATTCTTCCCAAAAATTAAATCATCATCCAAATATGACATCAACATGGAATACGTTAACTTTAGATTACGATACATGGAGTTTAGGACATGCAATTTCCAATCTTGACATGAAGGCGGCTGACGCCATTGAAAATTTATATCAAGAAGGTAATTACACAGATGGTAATAATTAATTGGTAAAGCACTTATTGGAAAACTTGAATGCATTTTAGAAATTTTCGTACGTTTATACTAATAAGATACTTGTTAATACCAATTTCATAATTTGGTAATATGCACTGATTTTTTGTAGTTACTATATTTAGTAATAAATAAAGTAATATCTTAATTGTGGGTAATAAATCAATATTAGTTACTATGATTAGTACCAGCTATAGAAATGATTCGCTAGAATTTCAAAACGAAACGACAAGAAAAGTTACTTGGACTAATTTTAAATAATCTATATGATAAATCATTGAATATTTATGAATAATTTTCTTCTATATAGTCTACCAGGATCTACATGATAATTATCCTTAAGGCTAATAAGAATAACAGAACTCGACGATTTTGAGAGAGTAAATTGGAAAGTTCTATAGAAAATGGTAAAATTTCACGTCGTGATTTTTTAAAGCTAATTTCTACCGTAGTAATAACAATTTCATTATATCCTTTGATCCCATTGGAAGGGTGCTTGGAGCTAGTGTAACAAATGAAAAGACAGAAGGTATAACGACCGGAGGAAACCTGATAGGACCAGATGGGGTCACATTCCTATATCACACTAAGCCAGGAGGGTTTGTTTGGTATATGAATGCCAAAAATCCTTATGATTCACATTTTGAAAGAGGTGGAGGTTCTAAGTTTCGTAATTTAGTAAAGAACAAAGATGGATCATGGACCACTGATAACAAAGAAAAAGTTAAGTTCAACTTGAATGTAGATCCACATTATAAAGATGCAATTGACGGTTGCAAAATGAGCTTCAAAAAATCCATGGTTCGAGGATATACCTACGATAAAAGTGATCTTGATAACGTTGAATTAACGGGTTTCTTTAATGTCCATAGATCTACGCGTCATGATGGAATTTATCTTAGAGGTCCTTGTAATCATCATGATGAAAGTGACCATCTTTGCTGCGAAGAATTCAGCTACGACTGTGAGACTAATCGCAGTTCTATAGTAAGCTCAAAAGTCAAATTTACAAAACAAAGCCCAAATAAATATTATGACGATCCGACAGGGATTAAAATGATAACTCCTAATGTTACTCTAGCAGGACACGGATGGTTTGGTATCAAGTATATCCACATAATTTCATCCAATGACGTTAAGAGCCCTAAAGTCAAATTGGAACAATGGATGAATTTTGATGGCGATGGGAAAAATTGGGTAAAAAAAAATAAAGTTATATATACTCGCGCATATAAATGGGGCCCAAGGGCTATATGTGACGGTCAAGATTACGAAGTCGGTGCCTGGGCAGGACCCAGGATGGTCTACAAGTGGTATGATGGAGATATTGATTTCAAATGGTTCTCATGCAGCCAGATAAATCCCATTCTAATCCATCAATAGCGCCACACAAGTACAACTGATCATTTTGTAACTAACAAACAGAATAAACGAAAAATTGCTTCAGAATTGAAACCCTACAAATGGAATTCCCTAACGGTCGAGTTTTAAATATCAACCTAATTTGTCATTAAATATACGAAATAGTTTCATATAGTCTATTAGGATCTACAAGATTACCTTCGCCAATTCTAATAAGGGTAATCTTATGTCTTCTAAGCTATGTTTAATAAGGAATCTTGTAGAGGATGCGGATTTTGTTTGACACCGTTTGCTACCTGTAATATTTGTCAAGAATATGTTTCATGGATTTGTTGTAAATGCGATAGAATAGAGGATTGTATTCATTCTCATAATTATTGCAGAATTTCATTGAAAAGAAAAATGGAACCAGAGTTGCTCAAACTACTGCTATTTGAGGCAATAATTAAAAAATGAACATTTCAGAACTCGAACACAGAAGGGCAAAAAGGTTAGAGGCTAGTGACAGTAACGAGAAAGAAACTGTCTATTGTATTGAGTATTTAAATCAGCCCTTTTACAAAAATTTACGGGATTCGATTATAGCACAAATAGAATCATGTAAACGATTGCTCATAAATACAACCGTGACTAATGAAAGAAACGCTATTGAAAGAGAAATGTTAATTTTGAAACTAATTGTAGATCTGTTAGAATATTGATGAACAATGCTCGATAAGACATCGTAATATCTGGTTAAATTTGACGATTAACTATAGCTTGATCGATAAAGGATCTGAATCAAGTCAGATTAAGGAGTTAGTTCAGGATTTAAAAAATAATCAATACGCATTTAGTATCATTCCTGAAAAAATAATACATATGAATAATGGAATAAAATATTATTATGTTGAAGCTGAATATAACGAAAGTAAAGTTATCATAAACGCTTATGGTAGACAAGCTGAACAATTGTTCGAAGAAGTTCATAAACATTCACTTTCACTTTTGAAAAATAGTATATCACAATAATTGGAATCTAGCTTGTTTATCATCAGCTCTTCTGGAAATACCGCAATACTCTGCAAACATATCCACAAAGTATACAAGGTAAGATATCATTAAATTTCTGAGAGTCCCTTGAAGAAGGATACAAAGACATTATTGATACTTCGGCATGCCAAGTCAAGCTGGGAATTTGCGGAATTGTCAGATCATGATAGACCTCTAAATACCCGCGGTAAACGGGATGCACCACGAATTGGTAGGAAGTTGTTGAAAGAAGGCCTTACCCCACAATTAATAATAAGTTCTCCAGCGGTAAGAGCCCACTCCACAGCAGAGAAGGTTGCAAAAGCCTGTAGTTATGATGGAGAGATTACAGTTCACTCTTCATTGTATGGATCGGGATATACAGAATATCTGAACGTATTGCAAGTGCAAAACGATCAATATGATATAATAATGCTAGTTGGACATAACCCACACTCAGAACAATTATTGGAGAAACTAACAGGAAAGATGATTAATATGCCAACATGTTCCGTTGCATATGTAAGGCTACCCATAAGAACGTGGAAGGAAGTAAAAGCTCAAACTAAGGGTGAACTGGTCAAAATTTGGCGTCCGAAGGAATTAAATCCTCATGAATAATATCGATAAAAGGATTTAGTAAGCAAAAGTTCAGCACTGTTCCAGTATGTTGAAACATTGATTAACATCAAACTAAACAAACCAATTATTTCCCAGATTTCTAATCAAAAGCAGGAATTGCAACTACTCAAAATATGCTAAATTTCCTTTACCTGCTAATTCCTTTATTTAGTTTGCATCAAATCGAGTACAGTCGTAAGGTCTTTTACAATTCTAGCCATTTGTTTTTGTATCTGGGATATTTCGGATTGCATCTGTTTGATTGACTTTGAAATTTTTTTTACTTTCTTAAATCTGATCTTGGGTTTTGTCTTACCTTGTGATTGTGTATCCAGCTTGCTACTGTTAGATTTGTTCTTTTTTAACTGCACTGGAGTTCTCGATTCGGTTGGATTAATCCTTGATTTTTGACTTGCCATTAGCAATTAAAAGATATCAAACTATTTATTCTTTGATTTGGAATTTCTATCGGAATTATTAATGTTGCATTTTTTTCCGTCGATCATGTATAATTGTTTATTTCAATCTGTTCTATTTCTCAAATTGCATTATTTTCACAGAAAAGTTTGGATTTTAACCAGATAATATAAAATAGAACGGTACCAAATGCAATAAGATATGTATCAAAGGTTACCCGTTGAAGAATATATTATATCAAGTGATTGAATAAAAATCATTCTCGAAAGCCCTATTGTGTATGACTAGGTGTTATCTTATTTGGATACCAAAGTCTTTATGATATGTTTGGTCAAAACAAGAATAGGAAAGAAAAGTGGAAACTTTGATAAACATAATGGCTTACTTAGGTAGGTAATTTGAAACTTCTTATCTTAATCAAAAATGATTCTGGAGATATACGCAGTCGTCTCTTACAATAGTTCATGAATTGTTCAAATTTTAATCTCCTTTCATCATTCTCCATATTTATTATCTCTTGAATTTCTTTGGATGATTGCGGTAATGACCTTAGGTAACCAATTGTAAAATCAGAATCATGAACGGAACCAAGAATATCTTGAAGCTTTTGAAGGGATTTTCCTATTTGTACTCCAAGCTTATTTTCGTCTGGTACTAATTCTAACATATATCTCAACTTCTTGCAAGCGATCCTTAGATCATGCAATTCCTCTAATGCTAAAGGTTTGGCAAGCACAACTGGAAAAGTTGATTCGATATCAGATATCAGTCTTGATAATATTTTATTGTATCTCTTTTCGAGTTCCTTTTCTGTTACATTGATTTCATCCAAAATTGTGGCTATGTCTGTACTTTTTAGGCTAAGTGCAACGGTCTTTGCCGTCTCTAACTTTGCATTTCTTGTTTCTTTCAATGTTTCAATGATGCTATCCCTTTGAGCGTTTGAAGGATATTTCTGCAACTTTTCATTAATAATATCAAAATCTCTAATTTCGCTATTAATCTTGAACAGTTCCTTGCATTGCATAACGTATTTAGAGAGTGATGATCCGTTTCTATACTTCTTTGGCAACGTTGAAAAGGTAGCGTCAAGCCGTCTAATGGCAGTTCTAACGTCATGAATTTGCTTTGCATTGGGTTTCTTTAGATATTTGTTGATTCGATTATTTACCCTTTGAAGATTCTCGCTTAATTTTGTTAAGAATGGTAAGAGGTTAAACAAATTGGTTTAGAGTAAGTTCTTATTCGCTTATTAGTTTTAAATATTGCGATTTCCAAAATAATATTATGCAGTAGGTGATGTCCGTGATTAGGAAACAGCTGTGATCGCACATTGATACATTAACTACGTGCGACAGTACTTGGTAACAAAGGGATATACTTAAAAAACGATTTTTTGGCGGATCTAAATCAATGAATGAATTTATTCATTTGCCTTCGTCTTAAGATGGTTACGATTTAAATGTTAATAAATTTAGATTCCTAATGAAATACAACTTGTCCGAAGTAGAAAATGCTCTCTTAATTCTCGCTAAGGATAACGAACAGGTGCAGAAAATAATAAACGAGTTGCTCCTGAGAAACGGATACATTTCCGAACAGAAGGGGAAACGGACGATGATAGATACTTACTTCGATTACAAGGATAATAGTCTAAAGAACCATAAAATTGAGCTTCGGATAAGATCTATTGAAGGAGGAGTGTCTAAGATTACTCTGAAGGTACTCAAAAAGGAGGCTCCATCTCAATCTGAAAGAGTCGAGATAGAACGACCTTGGTCACGTGAATCAGTTCATGAAATTATGAAGGAACTAAGTTCCCTTCTTGTAGGACATGCTTTCGAACACTCAGCTTATTATGTTAATGTTAATGAAGATCCAGAAAATATTCTAACAAGTGCTAAATTTAGAAAGATTCAAGAACGAAAGACCGAAAGAAATATTATTAATGCAATAAACAGTCAACCTAGCGAGCTCGAATTTGAATTTGCAATAGATAGAACTTTTTACCACTTAAGCGCGCCATACAAAAATTATGGTCTCATGGAATTAGAGATAGAATCAAAGAAAACAGGAAATTATGAAATTTTGGATCGGCTCGTGAATGAATTAGTCACTGATCATCAATCAATATTCAGACTATGGCCGCATAGTAAATTAGCTACAGGTTTGGCCATAGAAGCCATGCTTTCCAGTAAGGAGTTAAAAGCTGGTGAAGGCTTCGATAATGACGGTTTGTTAACCCTATCTGGTGCTAAAAAGATTGAGTCCTTTATAGAAACAAACCCGGTATAGAAAAAGACGTTTAGACGTTACTGCTTGGTACTTTTTGTAATTCTCTTTCATGGTAATATGACTTCATTCACAGATTCTAATTGAGATTCAAGGGTGCCTCATACCCTATTGTTGTTTACTTTTAACGCAGCCCTATCCTTTATGATAAGTATACAGCATATTATGAAAATGATTTGTAGGACCTCTATTGCAAATTGATTGCTATCTACTTGATGTCCACTACCGGGCACAGCAACGAGCCACATTATAATCAAAATTACCGTTCCTGCAATACCAACGTAAAGCCAGAGATTATTCCATCTCTTAACAACAGGTATAACCCAGAAGACTTGACATAGGCCTGAAACAAGGAAGAATATTGTAACATCCATTGGCATTATGTTAAAGAACATCGGAATAATTGCTAGATGCAATATACCAGCTATAAACGTGGAAGTAGCTGCTACATAACATAATACTTGGGTAGTCAATGCTTTCTTCTAAAACCGACTGCTTCTATAAAGGTGCATTTCAGAGCCATGATAACTCTTAAAATGATAGCATCATTTGAGATTCTTTTTGTAAATATTTTTTAAGATTCTAGGAGATAGCAACCATCGAAGCTCACCTTTAGGTATGTTACTTTTGCTTAGTAATCTTAACCTTACAACTCCTCCTTTTTTCAAGAGCAAATTACATGGGCTCGACTTTCCCTTATGAATCATATCATTAACTATTTCACCAAGCAGAGGTTGATGTCCAACAATGAGTACTGCATATTCCTCTCTAAGTTGTGATATTTTCCGATATATCTCTGTCCTTTTCCCTTCAGGAGCTAACTCATTCCACACCTGAACTTTATTACCAATCTTGAAGATGTCGGATACAATCATTGCTGTGTCATATGCCCTTTTAAGTGGACTGGTGACTACTAAATCAAATTTTAATCCGATAATTTTTAAGGCTTTGGCAATTTCTAAGATCTCGACTTTTCCAGCTGATGTCAACGGTCTTACCCGATCACTAGCCTGTGAAGATCTTTGACCGGCCTCACCGTGACGTAAGATATACAATTCCATTAGTTTCTTAAAAGCATGATTACAAATAAATCATTTTCTGCCTAGCTTTTTTCTAATTAGAGTACAAATGGAGATTAATTCTTCCTATAATTGCGTTGTGGACTAGGAACTTGGAACTATCTATGTTTAAATTAAATGCTGTGGTAAATTGAGCTATGGCAAAATTTGTTGAAATGGATGAAAACAACTCTCTTAAAGACCAGATGGAAAGCCAGGTGAAAGGACCAGTAATTTTGATAAATAAATTCAATGTAAAGTCCGATGAAGTGGAACAGTTTTTAAAAGCTTGGGAAAAGGATGCTACTCAGTTCAAAAACCAAGCAGGGTTTATTTCTGCACAACTACATAAAGGCATTGGTAAGAGCACTGTATTTATCAATTATGCAGTTTGGGAATCCTTGAGCCATTTTAAGAATGCAGTTGACAACGTCATGGGCCCTGACCCCCAATCTCGGCTAAAAACCTATCCTACAAGCTTGGTGGTTTCTCCACATTTATTCAAAAAGGTTTCCGTTCCTGGTATTTGTAGCGACTAACACTATTGACCAAAAGTTAATGTAAAGCGTATAAATTAGCGGCACAAAATTATAGCATGAAAATCGGAATACTAGGATCCGGAGATGTAGGACGAAGATTAGCAGATGGTTTTATTGAGTTTGGACACCCAGTTAAAATAGGATCACGTGATCCGAATCAGCGTAAGCTTACTGAGTGGATAGGTAAACACGATAAGGAAAAAGCATCATCGGGAACCTTTGCTGATACGGCAAGTTTTGGTGACCTAGTTGTCTTAGCAACCTCGTGGACGGGAACAGCCGATGCAATACAACTGGCAGATTCTAGAAATTTTGCTAAAAAGATCGTTATTGATGTAACTAATCCATTAGACTTTTCTAAAGGTATGCCACCAAGATTAGCTTTAGGCCACACGGATTCTGCTGGAGAGACCGTTCAAAGAATGTTACCTGATTCCAAGGTTGTAAAGGCTTTTAACATTGTTGGAAATCCTCATATGATACATCCCGATTTCCCTGGTGGCAAACCTACTATGTTTATATGTGGTAACGATGAGGGAGCTAAAAAGATAGTAGCAGACGATATACTATCAAAGTTTGGCTGGGAAACAATTGATATAGGAGGGATAGAAGGTTCTAGACTTCTTGAACCAATTGCACTTCTATGGATATTACATTACTTCAGAACAGGTAATGGAAATCATGCGTTTAAGCTGTTAAAAAAATGAGACACGAAAACTTACTATACTACTTGTAAATTGCTCTAGACCTTGTCCTGTCTAAGTCGTTATTTCCTGGCTATCTTCAGTTGTTATTTCACCTTTTCCTTATCGATACATTGCTCCTCTTTGCCTTGGCACACACCCGTAAGTTGCAAGAGTAGATAAATTACCCAAGTCACTTGAGCAAGGGATCACGCCAAAGAATTCTATAGAAATCTTGATTCTATATGAATACAATAGTTCACTGACACTCGTAGAATTGACATGAGCTAATTTAGATCTATGGAAAGACATGCGGTTATCCTTTTGATTTGTACATTTCATGTTCCACATAAGAGAATGACTTCAACCAATAGTAAGTCGGTATGTTTGTTATATGTGGCGTTCCCTGTCTTGTTTCTTGTATTCTTGCTTCAATTCATACCTGTTCATGCCGAAAAGATAAAGGAATCTGGTTTTAATTTTGTAGCAGCAGGAGATTGGGGCTGCAGGCACGAGGCCCTATATACCTTTTCTATGATGAAAAGCATGAAACCAGAGTTGTATCCTGGGCTAGGTGATTATTCATATCAGAACTCAATAGATTGTTGGTCTAACATTGTAAAATCTGTAGGTAATGCCTTCAAGATCACATTAGGAAACCATGACACAGCGGGCAAGTTATTAAAAGCTTACATGGATAAATTTAACCTTGAAAAACAATATTATTCATTCAACTATGGTAACGCTCATTTTGTTGCGCTGTCTACAGAACTAAATGAAGGCGGTGAAATAGAACAATTGAGATTCCTAAAAAGCGATCTTTTGATGACAAAAGCTAATAAAAATATTGATTGGACAATCGTTTTTTTTCACAGACCATTTTATTCTGCTAATGCCGCAGACATTACAAATATGAGAAGAACTTATCACCCATTATTTGACAAGTTAGGCGTAGATCTAGTATTACAAGGTCACTCACATAACTATCAGCGATCCTATCCACTATCTTATAATGATGTGACACATTCTGAACCCATAATTTCCGATAAGGAACAATTTCAGTACCATGATCCGTTAGGGACTATCTTTGTAATTGTGGGAACTGGTGGAGAGTCGGTTAAATCTCTAAACAAGAAATCCTTTCTGGTCAGTACCTATGAAGGATATGGATGTATAAACGTAGAGATAAAGGGTAAGTCAATGAATGTGGAATATTATTCTGATACTAATAATACGATTGATAAATTTTCAATTACAAAAAATGAAAATAATCTAAAAAGGCCAGATTTAAAAATTGATACTCAACGAATAGACTATTATAAATCTCCAAAATGACAGGAATGACTAAATCTGCAACACCAAACATTCTAAACTACTCGAGCATATCTGGACAAACTATATCCGTTTCTTAGGAACACTAAACTGTGCTGACTCTGCTTAATTGTCATTTATCACATCAATTAAATTCATTTGGCATTCCCAAAGAACTTCAATAGTTGATCTGCTAGAAATTGTGGTTGCTCTTCTGGAATCCAGTGACCTGAATTTGGAACTAAAATACCTGTAACGTTTTGAGCTAATATCTTCATTCCGTATACAACACTAGGCATAGTAACATTACCTCCAAATGCTGGAGTATATGCTCCACCTAGACCCAGTACTGGCATTGTAAGCTTAGTCTTTGAATAGTTCATATTTTGAATTGCATCTTGTGGAATAGCTCGATAATACTCAAATCCGGCACGCATGCCACCTGGAGCAGAATAGTGATTAACATATTCATTGATATCTTCCTGAGTTATTGCAGCTGGATTATTCGCAAGGTTATGATAGAACCATGATAAATACAACATCTCTTTTCCTTGTACAAGGGCTTCTGATACGTCTGGTGTTTGATGGAATGGGACCCACCATAATGATGGTCTTACAGGTGGATAGAATCCAGGAATAGGGGCTTCCATGACTGCTAACGCCTTCACTTCTGAGGGATGTGCAGCTGCGTAAGAATAGACTATGAATGTTCCTATATCATGACCAACCAGGAAAATTGTTTTAAATCCTAACTTACCAACAAGTTGATGTATATCTTCAGCTACTGTCTTACCATCATATCCTGTTACAGGCTTTGAGGAATCTCCAAGACCTCTTAAATCAGGAGCAATGACCGTATAGTTCTTAGCTAAGGATGGCATTACGTGGCGCCATTCATACCATGTTTCGGGCCATCCATGTAATAAAACTACAGGATCACCGTGTCCTCCAATTACATAGTGCATTTGAATACCGTTCACAGTAGTCATATGATGTGAAAAGGTTACGTTATCAATCTGAAACGATATACCATTTAGTAGATGTTGTTGTTCAGTGGACGTTAGTTTAGACTGTGGTTGCTGTTGCTGTGCACTCCCAATCTGAATCTTAGTCAAACCAATTCCAATAAGAGAGATGCTTATCGTAACAATCAGAAAAATGAGAACACCATAGTGATTTCTCATGAATTGTAGAGGTCAATCATGTATTTAACAATATCCCATAGCATAATGTTTTGCGGTTTTAATGTAGAAGTTAGTCGTTCTTCTTGATATGGTATATACATCTCTTGTCCCTCGTTTAAAGAATATCCCAAAGCAAGAAGCAGTCTGGAAACAGCATTTTGTGATTACTTTACATTAGAAAGTGCTAAAAAAATTTACTGGCGGATGTGTATGGCAGTAACAAAAAATACTGACACCCACCAGCAGTCTAGGCTTTAAATGACATTATTTTATTGTTATCTCAGAATAAAACGATTTACTTTAGGTAACATATAGATGCATATTGACTATATGATATCTATTGTAAAATCATAATAAATTAGTTAAAAGAGTTTGCCGTGTGATAAAAATTACTTTATTCAGTATAATGATAAGTATGCTATTATTTTGTCTAAACGTCGTTCATAATGTATCTTGGGCAGAGTCGGTGAGTCGTTTTTGCTATGATGAAATTGGCGATAATGAGTTCTGTTTTAACAGCGAAGGAGATTGCAACAAATCTCAAAAGGACAATCAAATAGCGGAAAGTAATTGCTATGAAGAAGATTAATCATTGGTGTCAATATAGTCTAGTTGTAACCTTTAGACCACTACTAGTTCCTTCTTAAGTTATTAGTAATTCTGTAAATTTGTAAGATAATCATCTATCCTTTTTTGAAGATCTTGATTTATTTCAATTATTGATCTATTACCATCTATTGATATTATTTTATAGCGTTTTTGCATTCGCTTAAATTCTTTTCTTAGTAAC
>Ga0081455_10004339_pt1 | contig 15960 bp, 14 predicted proteins | sample TabmetS3T2R1_FD_70207 | JGI IMG/M metagenome (GOLD analysis project Ga0081455, IMG submission 70207) | Tabebuia heterophylla rhizosphere microbial communities from the University of Puerto Rico - S3T2R1 | ecosystem: Host-associated > Plants > Roots > Rhizosphere ... | reverse complement strand
TTCATCTGCTCGAATTCTGTCTTGTTCCCAGTCAGTTCGAACATCGACTGGCGACTTACATCGTCGTCGACGTTGCTCAATAACAGACCGTCGTGCTGTCCATGATTGAGATAAGGCGTAAACGAAGCTGTGCCGCGCCGGCGCAATTCAAGGTTCAATCCAAGGTCCCGGATGATCTTTTCCGGAAACAAACTGACCAGGTACGAGTATCGCGACAATCGCGCATCGTAATCGGGAAAAACCTTCTGCGAAGTCGTCGCGCCGCCGATGTAGTGATTCTTTTCCAGAAGCAGCACACTCAAGCCTGCGCGTCCAAGGTAGCTGGCTGCCACAAGGCCATTATGCCCGGCTCCCAGAATTACGACGTCGTACTGCGATTTCATGTGCAATTGCGTTGCGGGATTGACGGTTACATCAAACATCGCAAAGCAAACATCAAACGTTTCCTGCCGAAAGATTTATTCCTTCGAATCGACTGTGCGGCATGTTTGCAGTCGCTTCTCCATCACCGGAAACGGATCGAGTCCAAGTCTCCCTTTGCCATGAAAGAGATCGCCTCTTTAGAATCCTTTGCGCTGCACAATCGCCGCGTGAAACCAAGTTTGCTATTTTTGGCAGGAATATGATGATAATTGTCGTTGCTGCCATTGAAGCGCATCCTGAAGTTCAATGTCATGAATGCACAAACGAACATCGCGAATCGAAGATTACTAAATCCGATAGCAGAACTCGGTCTGCTGGCTGTAATTGCGCTTCTGGTTCTGGGTCAAACGTCGGGCTCAAATCCCGCCAAAAGCCCGAGCGCGTCTGAAGGCAATCAGGCTGCAGTCCAAACAAACGCACTCAAACCACCGGCCGAAGGCAGCATACCTGTTGCGTTTCTCATTTCCGATGGCGCACAAGTGATCGATTTCACCGGGCCTTGGGAAGTTTTTCAAGATGTCACGGTTCCTGGACGCCGGGATCATCCGTTCCGTCTTTATACCGTATCCGAGTCCACGGCGCCTATTCATACGAGCGGTGGGATGACGGTCGTGCCTGATTACAGCTTTGAAAATGCTCCTGCACCGAAAGTAATCGTCATCCCCGCTCAAAAGGCACCGAGCCAGGCAACATTGGAATGGGTCCGTAAATCTACAAAGACTACCGATGTGACCATGTCGGTTTGCACCGGCGCATTTGTGCTGGCCAAAACCGGCCTCTTGTCAGGCAAAACCGCGACCACGTATCACGGTGCATTCGGGCGATTCGAAACAGAATTTCCTGATATCCAGCTCAAACGCGGAGCGCGGTTTGTAGAAAACGGAAATCTAGCGACTGCCGGCGGGCTTTCATCCGGAATCGATCTCGCACTGCGAGTAGTCGAGCGTTACTTCGGCCGCGAAGTCGCGCAAGGAACCGCCTACGATCTGGAATACCAAGGGCAAGGCTGGATGAACCCGGAGTCAAACCAGCAGTACGCCACCGCCCGTGTTTCGACTGCCGAACATCCGCGTTGTGTGGTGTGCGGAATGGATGTCGATCCCAAACACGCGCCCAAGTCCGTTTTCAAAGGTGCGACTTATTATTTTTGTTCCGACGACGACAAGAAAACATTCGACACCGCGCCGGAAAAATTTGTGAGCACCGACAAGAAAAGCTTATGACCATCGCGGCAAAGGAAGAGCGGACATCTTGTGGTCCGACGCCACCTACTCCTCTCCTCCTCAATCGAGCAGAGGATTAAGGCGAGGAGTCGATGACTCAAAGTTCGTCTCGCTCAACACGCAGAATCGTTTTTGTCGCCGCGCCCGGCACCGAGATACTCGACCTGGCCGGGCCGTTGCAAGTTTTTGCCCGGGCGTCGGAAATTTTCGTGAGGCAAAATCCAGGCGCATCACCAGTCTATTCTGTCGAAGTGGCGAGTGCTTCCAGTCACCGTTCACTCGTCACGAACTGTGGTTTACCAATCACAGCGCACAAAACATTTCGCGAGCTTTCCGGCAACATCGACACGCTGCTCGTGGCCGGTGGCAGCGCAATTGAGAACGATGAAGTAAACGCCGAAGTCATCCGCTGGTTGAAAACCATAGCGACGCGAACTCGGCGAATCGGATCTGTCTGCACCGGCGCCATGTTGCTGGCACGGGCCGGTCTGCTTGATGGTCGCCGTGCTACCACGCATTGGAATTGGTGTGAGATTTTGATCCGGCGCGCGCCGCGCGCACAGATCGATCGCGACCCAATATTTGTTCGTGACAAAAACGTTTATACGTCAGCCGGCGTTACCGCTGGAATGGATCTCGCACTGGCGCTAGTGGAAGAAGACCACGGCTCGCGACTGGCCTTACAGGTCGCCCGCAATCTCGTGCTCTATCTGCGCCGGCCCGGAGGACAATCGCAATTCAGCGCCGCATTATCGCTCCAGCTGACTGATCGAAAACCATTACGCGAGCTCGAGTCATGGGTGCTCGATAATCTAGACAAATCGCTGACCGTGCCGGTGCTGGCCCAACGCGTGGCGATGAGTCCCCGAAATTTCGCGCGGATCTTCACCAGGGAAATGAAAACTACGCCGGCGAAATTCGTCGAGCGTCTTCGGGTCGAGACCGCTCGCCGGCGACTGGAGGAAAGCCAGAACAGCATGGAATCAATCGCAAGTGAGTGCGGTTTCGGAAACGTGAATTCGATGCGCAACGTTTTTCAGCGCACCCTTAGGATTGCCCCAGGTCAGTACCGACGCCATTTCCGCCACGTGAAACGTCCCAGGAAGGCCGGTCGGAAAAGTCACTAGTAATGCAATCTCGCAGCGAGTTATCATTTCGGAATCGCGAGTTGATGTTTGCATCGAAAATCCCAAGACAAACTGTTCCAGTCGATGGCCGCATTTGAGTACCTTTCCGTTCTTATTTCCATCATTTTGGCTCTGGGCATGACTCGCGTGCTGGGTGGCGTGGGCGAAATGCTGCAAGCCCGGTCTCATCGCCGGATCTACTGGGTGCACGCCATCTGGGTCATTAATCTGTTCCTCTACCTGGTGATTGCCTGGTGGATCTTTTATCGATGGCGCAATCAGCAGCCATGGACATTTTATCTGTTTGTTTTTGTGCTCATCTCGCCAACGGTTCTGTATCTGGCATCACTTTTATTGTTTCCGCGCGAAAGCGACATAGACCGTACCATTGATTACAAGACGCACTACTACGCAAATCACCGCGCGTTCTTTATTCTTTTCGGCCTCTTTACGCCGGTCGATATTGTTGATTCGCTACTGAAAGGTGTCCCTCACTTTCTGGCCTTGGGGCCAGCATACTTCGCCAGCGGCGTGCTCTATTTTACGGGCTTGGTTACTGCTGCAATTACGCGTAACGAACGCTACCATCAGTTCTATGCGATCTTCTTTCTTATCCAGACCATCGTTATCAGCTTTCTCATTTTTCAGACTCTGGCGTGAACCAGGGTTAACCTGGCGAGCCGAGGTTATTGGGCCCAAACACTCGCGAGCCGCATAAGTGCAGGAATGAACTGACACGCGGAAATGATGTCTTTATATTAGAAATCATCTGTTTGCGGGCGAGATGGGAATGTCACTTTGGCAAAAAGCTGTCGTTGTCCTGCTCGGTGTCGCCATCTTCGGCGGCAGCGTGTATTTCGCGCGCATCGCATTTCGGCCGCCGGGACTGGAGAGATACAATGCGATCCCGCGAGTAAGCTACGTCCATCCTAACGTAGAGAAGTTGAAACAGGCCCGGGTCCTCGCTGACAAAGGGGAGTTGAGCGACGCCCGGACAATTCTCGTAAAAGCCCTGGTCGCTGCGCCGAAGTCGCCAGTCACCCGCGAGCTGCGGGACCTTCTTGGCGACATCAATACACAAATCTTTTTTTCGAGAGAGCCTTCGCCTGGCAAAACGGAATACACGGTGAAGCGCGGCGATGCGCTTGTGTCGATCGCAAGGAAACTAGAGTCCAGCACCGAGGCAATCATTCGCGTGAACGACCTTAATTCGACGTTGATTCGGCCTGGAGAAAAGCTGCTCATACCGCAGCTGGATTTTACCATCACCATCGACCTGCCAAGGGACCGCGTAATCGTGCACGACAGTCGTGGTTTCTTTACTCAATATCCCATCGTCTCGGCGGAGCTGCCGCGTGGCCGACACGCCACAATTCACACGAAAGTAACGGCGAAATCGTTTTGGCAGGATGGCAAGCCGGTGCGGCCTAATCAAGGGCTTCAGAATGAAAGCACGCCGAGAATCAATCTTGGGCGGACTGGCTACGTTCTTTACGGCGTTAACGACGAGAATGATACTAATACATCCGAGATCGACGTCGAAGCCGACAACAAGGATGGAACACCGGACGCTCGAGTTCCAAATCGGCCCCTTAGAGGGATTGCCATGCTAAAAGACGATATTACCGAGATCGAGCTTCTAATCCGCAAAGGAACTCCGGTAACGGTTATTCTTGATCCAAAGTTTTTGCCGTCGCCGGCATCGATCCGAGAGTGAAGACATAGCGTTTCACCCGGCAATCCGCTTAAGTAAAGCCGCTCCCCAACGCTTCCATCTAAACTTGGGCGCTTCGAGTCCTTAGCTTTTCGTTTTCATGTCCAGCACGACACGAAATCGCGCTTTGCCGCTCATCATGCGGTCATAGGCTTCCGCTGCCTGATCGAGCGGAAAGATTTCGTTCATCGATTGCACGCCATTGGCCGTGCTGAACTTGAGCGTATCCTGTGAGTCGATTGAAGTGCCCGAATACCAGCCTTTCACGGAACGCTGTCCTGCGATGAGCAGAATCGAATCAACGGGCACTGGGCCGGCTGCGCCGATCACGATCAGCGTCCCATTGGGTCCGAGACCCCCCAGCACCGACGCCATCGCGTCGCCGTTGGTTACCGTCGCGATGATGACTTTGGCGCCACCTAACCTGGTCAGCTCGGCCGCGGGATCCGATGATTGACTGTCGATGTAATGCTTCGCCCCAAGCTTTTTCGCTAACGGTTCCTTGTCTTTTCCGCGTGCGATCGCCACGGTATTAAATCCCATCTTGGTGGCGTATTGAACACCGAGGTGACCGAGTCCGCCGATCCCAAGCACACCGACAAGATCGCCAGGTCGCGCGGAGCTGTTGCGTAATGCGTTAAACGTTGTGATTCCGGCGCACATCAAAGGCGCGCCCTCAATTGAGTTGAAATTGTCCGGCACAGACGCGAGCGCTTTCGCCGGCGCGACCATGTATTCGGCATAACCGCCATCAAAGGAAATGCCGGTCGTGAGCAATTCCACCTGGCAGGCAAAGAAATCGCCGCGCCGGCACGGATCGCAATGTCCACAATTTGACGCGTGCCACCCAATGCCGACTCGCTGACCGGTTTTCCAATCAGGAACCTCGGACCCAACTGCGTCGATCACACCAATCACCTCGTGGCCGGGAATCCTCGGATATTGGATCCCGGGCCAGAGTCCGTCTTTGGCTAACGAATCGCTGTGACAAACCCCACACGCTTCCACTTTCACTCGCACCCACCCTCGCTTGGGTTCCGGAATCTCTCGCTCCACCACCTCCAAAGGCCCCTTTGCCTTTGGAACCTGCACTGCACGCATTTTCTTGGCCATACTTTCCAATCGTTCGTTCGCGCAAAAAGACAAGGCCAGTGGTGAGTCCCTTTGCGCTACTGTAGCGGCGCTCTGTGACCGCCGAATCTCTCGACTAAATCGATCATGAGTAAGAGCAGGAGCATGAAATGAGGACCATTGCGTTTTCTGACGGCGAACGCGTACCCGTGTTGGGCCAGGGAACATGGCGCATGGGCGAGAAGAAAAGGGCGCACAACGAAGAAGTCGCTGCGTTACGGCTCGGAATCGAGCTCGGCATGACACTGATCGATACCGCCGAGATGTACGGCGAAGGCGGCGCGGAAGAAGTTGTGGGCGACGCCATCGAGAACCAACGCGATCGCGTGTTCGTTGTTACCAAAGTGTATCCGCATAATGCATCGCGCACCGAATTGCCAAAAGCGTGTGAACGCAGTCTCAAACGTCTCCGTATCGAGGCGATTGACCTTTACCTTTTGCATTGGCGAGACGGGAACACGCGTCTCGAGGAAACGGTGGAAGCGTTCGAGAAACTTCGGGACGCTGGAAAAATCAAGCGCTGGGGTGTCTCGAATTTTGATGTCGGCGATATGAACGAGCTCCGGTCGGTCGAAAACGGCACGCACTGCGCGGCCAATCAGGTTCTCTATAACCTGGAGAACCGCCAGATCGAATTCGGTCTTCTGCCTTTTGTTCAACGCTCAGCCCTCAACGATCAACCAATCGTAATGGCTTACTCTCCGGTTGGCCACGGGCGCGGTTTGCTTGAGAACATGACGTTGGAGAAAATTGCAAAACGCCACGAAGCAACGGCATCACAAATCGCGCTCGCTTGGGTGCTTCGTCAGCCGAGAGTGATAGCGATTCCAAAAGCGAGCGCCGAAACGCACCTTCGTGACAACGCGCGATCAATCGAGATCGAACTAACGAGCGAAGATCTCACCGAGATCGATCGAGAATTTCCCCCGCCCAAATCCAAAGGGACGTTGCCGATGCTCTGAGCGGCGCCTTAATTACCGCGCTGCTACTAGCTCGAGCGATCAAACTTTTTGGCAGATTAAGTCTCCTTCCAAAAACATCCGCGCCGAATCAGCTTGACGCCGAAGTCGGCAATAGCGTACAACCCGGGGCATCCCATACCGCGTGCGCGGCGTAATACTGCCCAAAAGAAAGGAATGCACCATGAACACTCTCTCTAAAACTCCACTCTTCATTGTCTGTCTAACCACGATAAGTCTTGCATCGAGCGTTGCTGTCCCCGCACGGGCCGATGTTGTAACCGACTGGAACAACGCTGCGCTGGATGCTATCCGCGCTGGCAACACCGCGCCGCCGATTGCGTCGCGTAGCCTGGCTATTCTTCACGCTTCAATCTACGACGCGGTCAACGGCATCGCGCGCACACATGAAACGTATCTGGTGGAGAGCTCCGTAGCAGCCGGCGCATCGCGGCCGGCGGCCGCAAGTGCTGCGGCACACGTGGCGCTGGTAAATTTGTTTCCAGCTAGTGCATCGGTTTTTGATGCGCTTCATGCCGAAATTCTGGCTGGAATTCCTGATAGTCCCCACAAGAGAGCCGGGATCGTGTGGGGTGAGTTCGTTGCGGGCCAAATTCTCGCCGCGCGCGCCGAAGATGGCTCGGACGCAATCGTCCTCCCACCTGGCGGCAGTGGTCTGGGCGTGTGGGTGCCGACTCCTCCAGGGTTTCTTCCGTACTTGCTGCCGCAATGGGGGTTCGTTGTCCCGTTTGTAATGAGCAGCAGTTCGCAATTTCGCCCGCCCGGTCCGCCTTCTCTCGATAGCCAGCAGTACGCCGCGGATTACGAGGAAGTGAAACAACTCGGCGCAGCGGTCGGTTCGACGCGTACGGATGACCAGACCGAGATTGCATTATTTTGGGCGGACGGCGCGGGCACTGAAACGCCTCCCGGTCACTGGAACAGCATTGCGCAAACTCTCGCTGATGCTCGAGGCAACACGCTGGAAGAAAACGCGAGATTGTTTGCGTTGTTGAACCTTGCCATGGCTGACGCGGCCATTTGTTCCTGGGACGCCAAGTACACGTTCAACTTTTGGCGCCCGGTGACTGCGATTGCCTTCGCCGAACCACAACTAAACTGGATGTCATTCATCGTGACCCCGCCCTTCCCTGATTACACCTCCGGGCACAGCACATTCAGCGCCGCGGCTGCGACTGTGCTTCCGTTGTTTTTCGGGACGCAGGATCTGCCATTTACCACCGGTTCAGATTTTCTTCCGGGAGTGTTTCGCAGCTTTTCGACATGTGAGGATGCAGCCGAGGAAGCAGCATTGAGCAGAATTTATGGCGGCATTCACTTCCGAACAGCAAGCGAAGATGGATTGCAAGCGGGCACTAGTATCGGTGAATGGGCATTCAGCCATTACCTGCAGCCCAAACACCATCGAGGGCGCTAATAGCCGACTGACGAAACGCGCTTGGATGCTCTTTCGGTCGTCGGAGCAGTGCCGAGCTTGAAAGGTATTGACGTTTCATAGAAATCCTGTCTCGATGCGCCCATGAAAATAAGAGTGGTTGGATTGACCCTGGTGTTTTCTTTTTTCGGAGCTGCAATATGCCTCGCCGCCGATCCACAGGCCGGCACTTGGAAGCTAAACGAATCGAAATCGAAGATCGCACCTGGCACGTTGAGAAACACACAGGTTGTTTACTCAAGCATGTTTGGTCAGGTGAAAGTGAAATCGGACGGCATCGACGCGAATGGGAAACCGCTACATGTGGAGTGGTCGGGAAAAGTCGACGGGAAAGACTATCCCCTTACAGGTGACCCATACTCAGACACTCGCTCTTATACGAAGGTCAACGATCGGACACTGACGACAGCTAATAAGAAAAATGGCAAGGTCAGAGTCACGGGTCAGATTGTTATTTCACCAGATGGCAAAAGCCGCACGATCACCGTGACCGGGACCACTCCGAAAGGGAAAAGATTTAAGACTGTCGCGGTTTACGACAAGCAATAAGCAGAGGCTTTCTGCTAGCCACACCAAAATCTCGCGGAATAGTGTGGCCCATGTTCACAGTAACGCCGAAACGTGGTCTCGAACTCGCTGTTCGTTGGCCAATCTAATTGATCCAATTGAATGTTTGAGAATCACTTGCGGTTCTGCCTTGCTCACCTCAAACTGCAACAGGTCCGCTGGGGGCCTGCGGGCCCCCGGCGTCAAGAAACCGCGTCGCGCGCAGGCCCCCGATGCTCGACTCAGCGCGCTGGCATTGCACCTCCCCACGCCGCGGGCGATTGGTCGAGTGGAGTGACCTGCAACGGCGAGGCGGTCGCCTTCATTTCCATTCCCGCCGGAGTTGTCGGCGGTGTGCCTACTACCCGAGCCAGAAATGCGTGGGCAATGCCGGAAGCATCGATGTAACGACCACAGATAACCCCCTGGTCATTGATACCGCCAAACGAGGTAAAGGTTGATCCGGGAAAATCGAAAGTGAAGAAGTTATTTGGCGGGACAAAGAAGAGTCCATGAGTCGCGCCTGAGCTGTCTCCATATCTGCCTACCGCCCAGTTCTTATCGTTAAGTCCAAACAGGATTGTCGCAGTGGAGCCGGAAGGATCGATCGGGAAGTGCAGGGCCCCACTGGCGTCCCGGTAGTAACCGTGAACGATTCCTGACCCGTCCATATAGTATCCCACCACCAAGTGGGCTGAATTATTGCGTTCGTAAGCAAAAGTTTGGAGAGCTCCCGGGATGCTAAACGACGTTATGGTTCCACCAACGCTGACGAACCCCTGGTGGATCCCGTTGGGCCCGGTCAAAGAAAACGCGCCGACAAAGTCGGCGGCATCGTTTATACTATGCACAAGCGTACTGGTCGCGCCGGGAATATCGAATTCTGTGAAGGCGCCGCCTGACAGGAAAAGACCGTGAAAGTTGCCATCGCTGGCGGCGTAGTCACCTACTATCGTGCGCGAGTTATTGATCCCTCGTCCTTCGGTAAGACCCACGGTATCGTTAGGATCAACGATCGGATCGCTAAAGCTACCATCATTAAACCGGACAAAACCGCGCGACACCAAGTTCGAATCGAGGAAAATGCCAACGACGTCGCCTCTTTCGTTAATCTTTTGCGGCAAGGTAGAATTTCCAGTGCCGGGATAATCAAAAGTGGATATCACTTCAATGGAGCCCGAGTTCGCTGCTTGCTGCGCAAAAGTTCCCATTAACGGGAACAGGAATAGAACTGCCAGAATGCTGTTAAATATGTGTTTTGGTTTCATGATGCTTATTTCCTCCTTGATTGAATTACCCGTTCCTAAAACGCAGACGCGGGGAACGAACAATATCCACTTCGCGAATTTTGATAAGGCCGGTTTGCGTGTTATGCGGTTTGGCGGGGGCGCTTTTGATTGTTCTCCCTCCTGTGTAATGACTCGTCCCTATTGTTTGAATCCACGGGCGCCCTCCGGTGCATCGAAAAGAGGAAATGCCCGACCCTTCAACTAGCTCCCAGTTTTTTGCCCGGTACCGCATCCTTATTGGCGGCCTGATCCTCTATGTTTGTGCCTTCGCCATCCTTTTACGGAACAAGAGCTTTGACGTTACCGGCGCCGTTGTTGTGCTCGTCGTTTTCGGAATTTTGTTCCCGCTCATCGCGTGGATCGGCACGCGGCGCGCAATTCCACTCTCGATTTCCGTAACACCCGACAAATCTCAATTAGTCGTCCTAATCGGATACATTATTCTCTTGTCGCTGTACCTGGCTGCCGGTCCGCAATGGATCGATCAGCATCTTCCCTCCTCGTGGATCGACTCGGGGCGGATCAGATTTTTTATCACGCTGGCGAAGAAGCTTATCGTTTTCGTCGTTGTTCCTTTCGCGATCTTTCGATTCGGTTTCGGTTGCCGGCTTCGCGATTTCGGAATCCAGCGCGAAGGTTTACGAGCGCTTTGCGGCAGTCATTTAGCGGTCGTCCTTGTTGTGGGCGGCGCTTTTGTTGCTTTCCAATATTTCCTGAGCGGGGGCGGAGCTGCCTTCCGGCATGGGCAGTTCAACGCCAATCAACTGCTGGTCGGTCTGCCGCTTTGCTTCATTTGGCTCTTCGTCGAAGCTGGATTAGTCGAAGAATTTTTCTTTCGCGCTCTTGTTCAATCGAACCTGGCCGCCGCGTTCAAATCTGAAGTGAGCGGGACGGTGCTGATGTCATTGATTTTTGGTTTGGCGCATGCTCCCGGATTTATTTTTCGTCACGCTGGCGAGGTTGAAGGACTCGGCTCGAATCCGAGCGCTCTCGACGCAGTCGCCTATTCGATCGTTGCGCTTGCAATAAGCGGAGTGACTTTTGGTGTTATCTGGGCGCGGACGAAAAACTTATTCGCGGTAATGCTCATTCACGCGGCCGGCGATCTCCTGCCAAATTTCTCTGGATTCGCGCAGACCTGGCTTTAGCAAGCACGCCAGAGCTCCGATTGAAAGTCACCTAAACACGTTACGTGCTCGACAAAAAAAAGCTGGCCCGAAATGGTGTCCGAGCCAGCTCCGAGGCATCAATGTTCTTACCTTACTTAGTACCGATAGTAATGATGATTTCGATGGTGTCGGTAATATCGGTTCGTCCGGTAGTATGGACGCCCGTTGTAATAACCGTAGTACCGATAGGGTCGATAATATCGATAAGGGTAATAGCCATAGTTGTATCGATACGGGTAGTAGCTATATCCATAGCTCGGATAACCGAACCCAATTCCCACTGAAACTTGCGCGTCAGAACGCTGCGCAGGTACGAAAGCAAATCCGCATGCCATCAATGCAATTAACAGGACCTTTTTCATTGTAATACTCCCTTCCTTTTCTGTTCTGCGAGGGCGAAAGCCCCTTTTCAAGGATTCCCTGGACGCTTGGCAAGAATGTGCGTCACCCTTTATAATAGAATCGAATTTGAACGCCGCTGCGGTCCCTTTTCGAAGGGTCAAAAACAGGCGGTTTTAACCGGCGACCGTCGTTCGAGAATCAATCCAGCAAAAGGTCCGGGTCGAGGTGATTGGAAGCGAGCCAATCGCGATTGAAAAGAGTTGATTGATATTTTTGGCCCGAATCGCAGAGAACGGTGACAATGGTTTGGCCTGGGCCGGATTCTTTTGCAAAGCTTAACGCGCCGGCAACATTAATTCCGCTTGATAATCCGAGAAACAGTCCTTCTTCGCGCAGAAGTTGATAAATAATCGTTAGACCGATTTGGTCTGGAATCCGGTATGCTCGATCGACTTTGATGCCCTCGACATTCTTGGTGACACGGCCTTGCCCGATTCCTTCTGCAATCGAATCACCGTCGTTCGTTTCCAGATTGCCATTGGTAAACCATGACCACATCGCAGCCCCGTATGGGTCGGCGCAGACGGACTTGATCTGCGGATTTTGTTCCTTGAGATAATTACTCACGCCGGCGAGTGTGCCGCCGGTGCCGACTGCGGCCACAAACGCGTCGACTTTTCCTTCGGTTTGTTTCCAGATTTCAGGACCGGTACCGCGATAGTGCGCCTCGCGATTTGCCGTGTTATCAAACTGATTTGCCCAGAACCATCCGCGCGCCTCGGCGAGGCGACGCGCAATATGATTGTAATTTTCCGGATCTTTATATGGCTTTTCAGGCACCGCTTTTACTTCCGCACCGAGCGTACGGAGCAAATGCATTTTCTCCGGCGACTGATTATTCGGAATCACAATAACGGTCCGATAACCTCTGGCACGCCCGATCACGGTAAGCCCGATTCCGGTGTTACCGGCGGTTCCCTCAATGATCGTTGCACCCGGTTTGAGCAGATCGTTTTTCTCTGCGTCAGTGATAATTCCGTAGGCCGCTCGATCTTTCACGGAGCCGCCTGGGTTCATGAATTCCGCTTTCCCCAGAATCTCGCACCCCGTCAGTTCGGACAGTCGTCGCAGTCGAATCAACGGCGTATTCCCAACGTATCCATCGATGCCCGAATATCTCGCAGTCATCTAACTGAATTCCTCCTCCCGAAACTGTGAAGCCAGTTCCTACTTTTCGATAGTCGCTTTTTATCTGCGCCGGTCCCGAGCGAAAACAGTTCACGACCTGACGCGATCGTCGAATTTCAGCTTGTCAGCGCTTCAGGATCCGCAGTTTGCCTTGGATAGTATTCGAGCAACCGAGGTCATGCGCGCGTCATTGGTAGCGCAACGCAAACATCGGATCGACGCGCGTGGCGCGCAGCGCCGGAATGTAGCTGGCCAGCACGGCAACGCCAATTAACACAGCTGCGATGCTGACAAAGGTCACCGGATCGGTCGGGCTAACACCGAAGAGCAACGTCGACATCACGCGCGTCAGAATAAACGCGGCCACCAGTCCGATCGCTACGCCGGTCAACACGAATCGCAATCCCTGTCCGACGGTCATTTTCAGCACATCGCTTCTCTGTGCGCCCAGCGCCATGCGAATACCTATTTCGCGCGTTTGTTGCGCAACCGAATAGCTCATGACGCCATAGATTCCCACTGCCGCAAGTACCAACGCCAGACCGGCAAAGACGCCGAGTAATAACATGCTGAAACGCTGCCGCGCCACCGAATCCGAAACGATCTCTTCCATCGAGCTGATATCCGAGACCGGCTGATCTTTGTCGATGCCCCACACAGTTTGACGCACTGTTGCCGCAAGGCTTAGCGGATCGAAATTTGTGCGAACAACCAGTGCGCGCGGTTCGAAAAATTCAGCCTGTTGGTACGGAAGATACATTTGAGGCTTGGGCTCGATGATGAGTTCGTATTGCCGGACGTCTTTCACCACACCAACCACCGTCAACCAAGGGTTCGGAGAAGTGGAGCGGAAGCCGACCTTCAGATGTTTGCCGAGGGCACTTTCGCCTGGCCAAAAAAGACGCGCCGTCGTTTCACTAATCACCACTGCCGCCGGCGAATCCGCTTTGTCTCCTTCGGTGAATACACGACCCTCGAGTAACGGGATCGACATCGTCTTAAAGTAATCGGGACTAACGACTCTGGTTATTACAATCGGTACCCGGTCCGGCGCAGGGTCCGCGCGTCCTTCAATTGACACGCCAACAGAATTTCCCGTGGTGGTTAAGGGAATGTCGGTCGCGACTGCAGCCGAGGCCACGCCTGGCAAAATCCCTACGCGGCGAAGTAGTTCGTCGAAGAAGATCGTGCGGCGCTGTTTGTCAGGATAACGCGTCTCGGGCAACACGATCTTCATCGTCAATAAATTTTCGGCGCGAAATCCGGGGTCAACGTGGCGCAAGCGAAGGAAACTATTGATCAAAAGACCGGCACCGATCAGCAATAGAAACGAAACCGCGACCTCGCTGATGATCAGGAATCCGCGAATGCGATTACCGTGGTGCCCTCCGGCCGAATCACGTCCGCCTTCTTTCAAGGTGTCGTTAAGATTAGGGCTGGCCATCTGGGCTGCCGGTGCCAGACCGAAAAGCAGCCCTGTTGCAATTGAAACCAGGATCGTGAAGATAAGCACTTTGGTGTCCATGCCGATGGCCTGCACCTGAGAGATGTTCGGCGGAATAAAACGCTTCAGCACATCGAGTCCGACGATGGCGAGAACCAAACCGACTCCACCGCCCAGGGCTGAGAGCAACACGCTCTCAGTAAGGAATTGCCGGGTCATTCGGGAGCGGCTCGCCCCAATAGCAAGACGCAGCGCGATTTCCTTTTGACGAACAGCGGCACGCGCCAGCAACAAATTGGCGACATTTGCGCAGGCAATAAGCAAAACAAACGCGACCGCACCGAGCAAAACAAGCAAAGCAGGTTTGATGTTGCCCACCAAATGTTCCTGGAGCGGAGTAATGACCGCGCCAATGCTCGTGTTCGTTTCCGGATATTGCTGTTGTAGCCGCGTAGCAATCGTGGTCATTTCGGCTTGCGCCTGTTCCAGGCTGATGCCGGGTTTCATACGCGCGATCACTTCGAGGTAATGGCTTCCTCGTTGCCCCGCTTCCTTGGAGTTGAAGGCAATTGGAACCCAAAGCTGATCTGTGCGGCGTGGAAATTGGAAGCCTTTCGGCATGACTCCGACCACTGTGAAACTTTGGCCATCCAAATTGATAGGCCTGCCGATAATAGTCGGATCGGATCCAAACCGTCGCTCCCACAGGCCATGGCTTAAAATGACGACGTGATTTGCGCCGGGCCGATCTTCTTCCGCCAGGAACGCACGGCCTAACTGAGGTTCCACTCCCAGCAACTGAAAAAGGCTGCCGGAAACGCGTTGGCCATCAACCCTTTCCGGCTCGCCTGTGCCGGTGAGATTAAAGCTGACCTCGGTCATGGCGGCCATGCCTTCAAAGACATGGTTCTGGTCGCGCCAGTCGATGTAATTGGCAGCTGCGGGCGTGTCACGCGGAAAACCTTGTTTCGAGTTCTCTTCCCACACCATGACAAGGCGTTCCGGATTTTTATAGGGCAACGGTCGCAGCAACACCGTGTTAACCACACTAAAAATCGCGGTGTTGGCGCCGATGCCCAAGGCCAACGCAATGACTGCGACAATTGTGAAGCCCGGATTTTTCAGCAACATGCGGACGCCAAAGCGAAGGTCCTGCCACAGATCCCCCAGCAAATTTGTCTTTTCGCTTCCCAACGTCAGCGGTTCCTGACGAACCGGCCGCTCAACTCGCTTCAATTCACGAGCGAGCAGATCGCTCTCGGCCAGGCTAGCCAACGCAGCTTCGTATGCTTCCTTTTCAATTGCTCCGCGATTGAGCGATTGCTCGTATTGATCGTCGAGGTGCTGTGACAGTTCCTCAACGATCTCGGCCTCACGGGGTGGCGATAGCTGCAGCGCTGCGACTCGCTTTCGAATCTCTTCTTTGAAATCAGGCATGCGCAATTCCGGTAATGCGATTGATCGCGCCGACGAATTCCTGCCAGCCATCCCGTTGCGCGGCCAGCACTCTTTTGCCAGTCGGCGTCAGGCGATAATAACGCCGTCTACGTTGGCCCGGCTTCTCAACCCATCGTCCGCGAATCCAACCGCGCTTTTCTAGTCGGTAAAGAAGCGGATACAGGGAGGCCACGTTGAATCGCAGGACCCCGCGGGAACGCAGCTCGATGAGCTGGCCAATGTCATAGCCATGCCGGGGCCGATCTTCTACCAGCGATAGAATCAACAACTCCGCGCTGCCTTTTTTCAATTCGCGGTCGAGCATTGGTGAAGACATATATGTTTGTGACATATATCTTGAATTAACCCAACAGTCAAAGACAATCGCGCGATGCCAGCCGAAAAGGAGACGCTCGTTTCTACCCGGCCTTTTTTGATTTCGTTCTCAGCACGCGTTGAGTGGCCAGGGCATTGAGGATTTCCGGGTTCCCGAGTGCCCAGGCATTATCAAT
>Ga0081455_10004338_pt1 | contig 15962 bp, 12 predicted proteins | sample TabmetS3T2R1_FD_70207 | JGI IMG/M metagenome (GOLD analysis project Ga0081455, IMG submission 70207) | Tabebuia heterophylla rhizosphere microbial communities from the University of Puerto Rico - S3T2R1 | ecosystem: Host-associated > Plants > Roots > Rhizosphere ... | reverse complement strand
GGTTAGCAGGCCCGGGGGTGAAACCGGGAGTAGTCGAGCGGTAGAGGTCGTAACGAGCGACGCCGACGTTGTCGCTGGAAGCGCTCCAGCTCAGCGAGACCGAGCTGAGCGAGCCGGAGGCGCTCAGGTTGGCGGGAGCGCTCGGAGGCTGGGTGTCCTGCACGCCCAGCGGCGTCGACATGTCGGCCTGGATCTGCGCCTGGGTGAGGGCCCGGTTGTAGATCCGCACCTCGTCGATCAGCCCCGAGAACCACTCCGGCCAGACGTTGTTGCCGCCGATCCGCAGCGCTCCGGTGGACGTGCTGATCGAGCCGACCACCAACAGCTGTGAGACCTGGGTGCCGTTGACGTACAGCCGCAGCACGTTGCCGTCGTAGGTCGAGGAGAGGTGCGTCCAGGAGTTGAGCGCCAGCGCACTGGTGCCGTTGTCGCTCTGGGCCGAGCCGCCGACACGCACCTCCGTGGTGGGGACGGTCGTGTTCCGGTTGCCGTAGAGGTCGTAGACCATGTCCCCGCTCGTCTCCTTCATCAGCACCGTTCGCCAGCTCGTGCCGAGCGCGCTGGGGTTGACCCAGGCCTCGAGCGTCATCCCGGTCGTGAGGTCGAGCGAGCTCGAGTCGGGCACGTTCACGATCGCGTTCGTGCCGTTGAAGTTCAGGGCGCCGCCGTACTTGCCGCTCGTGCTCCAGGTGGCGTTGGCGATCGTGCCGTTGTTGTTGTTGCCGGAGAGGTCGGGCAGGCTCGAGCCGGAGCCCTGGTCGAAGGAGTACGAGGCCACCAGCCCGAGCGGCGGAGCGCTCGAGACGGTGGCGCTGGCCTCGTTCGAGGGAGCGCTCAGGTTGCCGGCCGCGTCCTCGGCGGTCACCTTGTAGTAGTAGGTGCCGGCCGCCAGTCCGGTGTCGCTGTAGCTCGTTCCGCTCGGCTGGGCGATCCGGTTGCCCGCCCCCGGGGTGAAGCCGGAAGTGGTCGAGCGGTAGACGTTGTAGCGGGCGACGCCGACGTTGTCGGTCGAGGCGTTCCAGCTCAGCGAGACTTGGCCCGAGCCCGGGCTGGCAGCAAGGTTGCCCGGCGGAGTCGGGGGCGTCGTGTCGTTGAGCGTCGTCGTCATGCGGACGAACGACGCGACGGACGGCACGCCGTTCGTGTCGACGATGAAGAGCATGTAGTAGCCCGGAGGCGCGATGTTGCCGTTCGCCGGCGCGGTCACGGTCACCTTGCCGCTGCCCCTGGTGAAGTTGAGCATCAGCAGCCGCTGGTTCTCGTCGAAGGCGTGGGTCATCGAGCCGCTGTGGATCAGCGAGATCGAGGCGATGTTCGCCGCGTCAGGCGTCGTGACGTCGAAGGAGCTTCCGTATTGCACCTGTCCCGGCGCAGAGCTGATCGTGGGACGTGTCCCGCGGAACAGATACGGCGGCGAGTAGATCTCGGCGCTCGGGAAGTCCGTGGCCCCGCCCTTGCGCCCACCGCCGGCGACTACGACACGGCCGTCGGGCAGCAACAGCGAGGTCGAGTGGTACATCCGGGGAGTCTGCATCGGAGCCATGCTCGTCCAGGTCTCGCTGGTCGCGTTCCAGATCTCTGGCGTCAGCACCGCCTTCGTCGGGTCGACGCCGCCGCCGCGCGTGGCGCCACCCATCGCGAGGACGTTGCCGTCGGGGAGTGCGATCAGGTTGTGGAACTGCCGGGCGAACGCCATCGGCGCGACCTCGCGCCACGCGGGTGAGGGCTGATTGAGGTCGATCACCGCCGCCCTGCCGTCTCCCGGGTAGTCGACGCCCGAATCGCCCCACGTCCCGGTCTTCAAGATCTTGCCCGCGCGGTACATGACCGCGCTGCCGCCGTCGAAGGGGCTGTTCGCAATGACCGACCAGGTGCCCGTGTCGACGTTCAGCGCCCGGTTGACGGTGTCCGGGCCTGCGTCGAACACGCGTCCGTCCGGCATCACGAACATGAAGGGGTACAACGGGATGAACCGCTGGGCCTGCGGGAGGTCGGTCCAGGTGTTGCTCGTCGGGTTGTAGACCTCCGGCAGCGTGTTCGAGGTGTCGATGAACGGTTCAGGGACGCCCGTTCGGCCCAGGATCATGTTGTCGCCCGAGACCACGATGACGCGCCCGTCGCCGAGGGTTGTCGCCGTCGGGTACCACCGCCCGGACGTCATGTCGGGGCCGCGCGTCCATTGATGCGTCTGCGGGTCGTAGATCGTCGTGTCGTGCAGTCCGACGTTGGACTCGATGTGACCGCCGAACACGACCGTTCGGCCATCTCCGACCTCGATGTGCCCGGAGCAGAAGAGGTTGCGGCTGTACGGCACCTGGATGAACGTGTTCAAGACGGGGTCCCAGAGACGCTCGGAGTCGGGCGCGAAGTTGAAGGCGTCCCAGTAGAGAACCTGTCCGGTGGGCTGCAGGGCGCTGTGGACGGCCACCAGTGGCCAGTTCTGGACGGCGCTCCACTGGCCGACGTCGATCGGGGCGAGCGGGGCGCTCGAGGCGCCGGTGGCAAGCAGGGTGACGAGCAGCACGACGCCGCAGACAACGGCCCCGAACCGGCGTCGAACCTTCGAATGCAGCTTGCGCATACCGCCTCCGGCTGGAATAGGCATTTATGTGACGAGCGGCGTTCGTGGGACAACGGCCAGAGGTCGAGGTCCCTCCTGTGCTCCCTCTACGGTCGTCGAGGGTCCGCGTGAAGCAGTGGAGCAACGGAGCGAGCGCGGCTACTCTCGGTGCATGACCGCTCGTTCTGTAGCGATTCCCGGCGTCGCCGTGCCGTTCCTCGACCTGACGCCCTCGACGCAGGCCGTGCAGCCGCGCGTGCTCGAGGAGCTCCAGGAGGTCTCCGACGCAAACGCGTTCATCAACGGGCCGCAGGTGGAGCGCTTCGAGCGTGCGTTCGCCGACTACTGCGGCACCGAGCACTGCGTCGGCCTCGCAAGCGGGCTCGACGCGCTGCGCCTCGGCCTGCTCGCGGCGGGCCTCGAGCGCGGCGACGAGGTGATCGTTCCCGCAAACACGTTCGTGGCGACCTTCGAGGCGATCACCCAGGCCGGCGGGGTGCCGGTGCCGGTCGACGTGACGGAGACCGACTACAACCTCGACGTCGACGCCACGGTCTCCGCCGTCGGCGAGCGGACGAGGTACGTGATGCCGGTTCATCTCTACGGGCAGCTGACGGACCTTCGCCGCCTCGGCGACGAGCTCGGACGCCGTGGGATCCCGATCCTCGAGGACGCCTGCCAGGCGCACGGGGCGTCCCGTGACGGTCTGCGCAGCGGCACCGTGGGCCTGGCCTCCGCGTTCAGCTTCTATCCCGGCAAGAACCTCGGCGCGTGGGGGGACGCAGGCGCGCTCGTCACGAACGACGGCGAGCTGGCGACGGCGGTTCGGGCGCTTCGCGAGCACGGGCAGACGGCGAAGTACATGCACATGATCGAGGGGTACACCGCGCGCCTGGACACGATCCAGGCCGTCGTCCTCTTCCACAAGCTTCGCCACCTCGACGGCTGGAACGAGGAGCGGCGGGCTGTCGCGGCGTTCTACAACGAGGAGTTCGAGGGCGTGGGCGACGTGCGCGTGCCGCCCGTTCCGCCCGGCAGTGAGCCGGTCTGGCACCTGTACGAGCTTCGGACCGGTTCTCCGGAACGGCTCGCGGAGTTCCTCGCCGAGCGGGGGATCGCGACCGGCCGGCACTATCCGCAGTGCGCACATCTGTCGCCGGCGTACGAATCGCTCGGGTATCGCGCGGGCGCCTTCCCGGTGGCGGAGACACTCGCAGAGGAGCTGCTCTCGCTTCCCATGTTCCCGGGCATGACCGAGGCCCAGCGTCATGCGGTCGTGTCCGGCGTGCGCGACTTCTTCGCCGGTGGCGCGTAGCCCCAGCAACGACGCGCCGTACCGGCTCATCGACGACGTCGAGTTCGGGGAAGGCGTGGTCGTCTACTCGTTCGCGAACCTCTACGGCTGCAAGATCGGCGACAACACGCGTGTCGGGACCTTCGTCGAGATCCAGCGGGGCGCAGTCGTGGGCGCGAACTGCAAGCTGCAGAGCCACAGCTTCATCTGCGACGGCGTGACGATCGAGGACGACGTGTTCGTGGGACACGGCGTCCTGTTCATCAACGATCGAAACCCCCGCGCGACCTCCGAGTTAGGCGGTCTGCAGACCGACTCCGACTGGGTTCTCGAGCCGACGCTCATCCGTCGCGGCGCCAGTCTCGGCTCGGGCGCCGTCATCCTCGGCGGCGTCACCGTCGGGGAGCACGCGCTCGTCGGCGCAGGCGCGGTCGTGACCCGCGACGTCCCGGCCGGGACGGTCGTGGCGGGCAACCCGGCGCGGGTGCTCGAGCGCCCTGCCGAGACCGGCTAGCGGCGGCGCGCGTCGACGCGGTCGACGACGAACGACCGCAGTTCCTCGACCAGACGAGCATCGGGCCGCGGCGCGGTGGTGAGCGCGCCCCCGTTCAGGCCGGCGAGGATCTTCGGCAGCTCGGCGGGGTCGTCGACGACCGTCACCAGGCCGCTCTCGGCCAGGCGGCGGGCGAGCACGACCTGATGGTCGTCGACCGCCTCGCCGTGCTCGCGGCGACGGGGCACCACCAGCGGGCGCTTCCCCTCGGCGAGCGCGGTCAGGATCGTCCCGACGCCCGCGTGCGCGACTACAGCCCTCGCCCCGCGAATAGCCGCGACGAGCTCGTCGAACTCGAGGTAGGAGACCATACGCGCGTTCTGTAGCTCGATCCCGGAGTCGCCGTGCTGCACGAGCAGCTCCTCGGCCTCGAGGCCGGCGAGGGGCGCAAGGAGGCGATCGAACGGCTCGGAGGTCCCGATCGTGACGAAGATCACCGCGAGATCACCGACCCGACGTAGCGGCTCCGCTTGACCACGTTCGCGAGGTCGGGCCACTGCACGTAGACGCGGTCGGCGATCGGCGCGATCAGCCGGCACGTGAGCGACGGCGAGTCGACCCGCGTCAGCGTCTCGATGTGGACGACGCGCGCGCCGTGGAGCCGTGCCATCCAGGCGAACGGCACGGCCGTGCCGGCCCCAGTCGTGAGCACCACCGCCGGGCGCGTGCGCCGGACGACGCGCCAGGCGAGGGCGAGGTTTCGCGGGAGGGTGCGAAGCGTCCTGCTGGTCGGCCAGTGCGCGAACACGACCCGCTCGTCTGCGAGGAGCGAGCGCGTGTCGCTGCGGTCGTCGGTGACCCAGACCCGATCGAAGGGCTCCCAGACCTCGCGCAACACGAGCAGTTGCAGGAGATGGCCGCCCGACGAGCAGGTGAGGAGCACGTCGACCTTTTCGGCTACGCCGGAGAGCCGGTCGTCGTCTCGACCCGCAAGCGCGCTGCGAAGCAGCTCGGCGTAGCGTGGAGCGAGCCCCTGCCAGGGGATCTCGTCCGCAATCGCGCGCGCGGCGGCGCCCTTCGCTGCGGCGGTCCCGTCGCCCGCAGCTCGCTGGAGCGCGCCGCTCAGGGAGGCCGCATCGCCCGGCGTGAACAGCCAGCCCGCACGTTCTCCGTGCAGGAGCTCTGTGGACGTCGGAACCGCCGCCGCGACCACTGGCGTGCCGAGTGAGAGCGCGAGGACAAGCGCGCCCGACGTTCCACCGTCCCCGCGGGACAGAACCGCGGCATCAGCGGCGGCGAAGAGCGCCGCGACCCCATCGTCCGGCACGAATTCGAGGACGAGGCGTATCCGTAGGTCACGCTGGGCGGCCTCCTGCGCCGCCGCGGTCGCCTGCTCGTCGAGCGGCAGGCCGGCGATCAGGAGACGCGCGTCCTCGTCAGGCACCTGCGCGAACGCTTCGAGCAGGAGCCCGATCTCCTTGTAGCCGCGCAGGTGACCGAAGGCCAGGAAGACGAACGCGTCCTTCGGTAGGCCCAGCTCCTCCCTCGTCGCCTGCCGCGCGGCCTCCCGTTCGAGCTGCAACGGGTACACGCCGACGTACGAGCCGTGCGGCACGACGGCGATGCGCTCGGGTGCGATCCCGAGCTCGCGCACGGCCACCTCGACGGTCGCATGGTCATGTGCGGTGAGCACGTTCGCCGCGCGGCCCAGGATCGTCCCCGCGGTGCGGTCGAGTGTCGGGCTCAGCGCCTCGTGCGGGAACACCTGGTGGATCGTCCACCAGATGCGATAGCCGAGCAGCCGTGCGACCGCGAGCCTGCTGCTGAAGAGGCAGAGCCGGACCCACGAGAGCGGGCGCTGCGCCCATGCGGGGCGTCCGGACCAGCGGTAGTAGCCCTGCGGCCAATGGAAGTGCAGGATCTTGACCCGCCGGCGGTTGCGGATCAGCCAGCCGGTCTTGAGCTCGGCGTTGTCGGCCAGCTGCACGCCGAACGGCTCCAGGTGCTGGTAGAGCAGCCGCTGGTACGGGTTCTGCGGGATCGCCGGCGGAAACGACGCCAGCGTGGCAGCCGGCATTCTCGTCGCCTCACGCTCCACGGTTCGAGCGTAGGAGCGCCGCCACCGGGTGCCAATGGCCGGAGTACCAGTAGGCGACTAGCCGATCGGCTAGCCGAGGCACGCAACGCTCTAACCGAAGGCCGGTGGTGGAGCCATTTTCGGGCGCCTACGATCGACTCGTGACCGAAACGCACCTGCCGGGCGGTCCGCTGAACGGGTCTGCCGAAACACTCTCGCCGCGGGAGCTCGAGATCCTCGAGATGGCTGCCCGCGGGCTGACGAACGATCAAATGGCGAAGAATCTGCGAATCAGCGTGCACGGGGTGAAGTTCCACCTCGGCTCGATCTACCGGAAGCTCGGCGTCTCGAATCGGACCGAGGCGGCCGTGCAGTTCCTGATGCGTGGGCAGGCAATTACCCCGCCCGCCGAGCCGGAGCGGCTGTAGTGGACATCCCGACCTTCTATCGCGTTCTCGCCCGCTTCAAGGTTCTGATCGCGGCGGCGTTCGTGGTGGCGATCGTGTTGGCGCTGCTGAGCTACGTCAAGGTCGACCTCAGCAACGGCGTGAAGTTCAAGTACCGCACCAACGAGACCTGGGCGAGCTCGACCCAGCTGCTGGTTTCCGGCAAGAAACCCACTTACGAAGACATCTACGTTCCCCAGGCGCAGCTCTACGCGAAGTTCGTCCTCGGCGACGGGGTGGGGGCGCTGATGCTCCGAGACGGGCCGATTCACGGCCTGCTCGACGCAGGTCCACTACCGGCGACGAGCTCGAGCGACGAGTTCCTCCCGATCGTCAACATCGTCGGCTACTCGAGGTCACGAGTCGGTGCGGTCGTGCTCGCGGACCGCGCGGCTCGCGCTCTGCAGCAGTTCATCAAGCAGAAGCAGATTCGGGCTCACCTCACGGTCGTCAAGCACGGTCCTCCGAAACTGATGTCTCCTCGTTCGAAGACCCTGCCCGTGCTCGTGTTCCTGCTCGTCATGGCAGCAGGCATCGGCCTCGCATTCGTGCTCGAGAGCGTGCGGCCGCGAATCCACGCACTCCCCGACGCGCCTCCTAGCACGCGCGTCGAGCGGCGCAACGATCGCCGCCGCAACAAGCGCGTCGGCTGATGCGTGCGGCGAGCGGCGTGGCGGCGCCGGGCTCTGCGGCGGCCGTCTGGCCGATCTTCGCGGGGCTCGGGCTCCTCACGTGGGCTGTGCTGACCGGGCAGCACACGTACCCGGCGGCGGTGTTGTTGCTTGCGCTCCTGGTGTTCTCGGTCGGGCACAGGTGGATCTTCGCGTGGCCGACGCTGATCGGCACGACGATCCTCGTCATCCTGTGGATCCCGATCCGACGGTTCGAGCTGCCCGGATCGTTGCCGTTCTCGCTCGAGCCCTACCGCGTCATGGTCCTCGTGCTCGGGCTCTGCTGGGTCGCCTCGTTGCTCGTGGATCGGAGAGTGCAGCTGCGCCGGACGCCCATCGACGGGCCGCTGCTGCTGGTGTTGTTGGTCGCCGCGGCTTCCGTGGCCGCGAACAGCGGTCGCCTCGCCGACGGCGCCGTGAACGACTCCGTCTGGAAGGCGATGCTCTTCCTGGTCAGCTACCCGATCTTCTTCTACGCGGTCGTCAGCGTCACGAGGACGTACGCGGACGTCGAACGCCTCGTGCGGATCTTCGTCGCCGGCGGTGCGGTCGTGGCGCTTTTCGCGATCGTCGAGGCGAGGACGCAGTGGGACTTCTTCGATCATTTCGCCGCCAGGCTCCCGGGCCTGACGTACCTCGGGCCGGAGACCGGCGACTTCGCCCGGGGAGGGCACGAGCGCGTGCTGGCCTCGGCAGAGCATCCCATTGCGCTGAGCGCGATGCTGGTGATGCTGGTCCCACTCGCCCTGGCCATCGGCAACTCCAGTCGACAGAAGCGCTGGTGGGTCGCAGCGGCCCTGCTGACGATGGCGGCTCTGGCGACGCTCTCCAGAACCGGTGTGGTCATGCTGCTCGTGATCGGCATCGTCTTCGCGGTGCTGCGCCGCGGCTCGATCAAGCGGATTGTCCCGTTCATCCTTCCCGGGCTCGTCGCTCTTCATTTCGTGCTGCCGGGGACGATCGGCTCGTTCAAGGACTTGTTCTTCCCCTCGGGCGGCCTCGTGGCGGAGCAGAGCTCCGGTCGCGTCGGCAGCAGTCGCGGCGCCTCGTTTCACGCCGGGATCCCGGTCGTGAAGCATCAGCCGCTCCTGGGACAGGGCTACGGAACCAGGTTGCGCGGCCAGGACTCGGGTGGGCAGAACTCGTTCATCCTCGATGACCAGTGGATGGGAACCGCCATGGAGACCGGGCTTCTCGGCGTGTGCGCGTGGCTGTGGCTGTTCCTTCGCTCGATCCGGCGAATGGGGCGGGAGGCGAAGGACGACGAGGGGCCGCGAGGCCTGCTGCTGACCGGGCTGACCGCCGGGATCGCGGCCTTCGCGGTCGGGATGATCTATTACGACGCCTTCTCGTTCATCCAGGTGACGTTCGTGCTGTTCCTGTTCCTTGCACTCGGCTGTGCGACGCTCATGTCCGATCGCCCCAGGCCACCCGCCGAAGCTGCGACCGATTAGCCGACGTCGCGCCAGGTAGCCGTGACGTGGCCGTCCACGAGCGCGGTCGGCACGAACGCCCGCAAGCCTTCCGATTCCGCGCGACGCCAGTCCTCGGCGCGTCCCGGGTGGACGCCGATCTCGAGCGTCGCCTGCTCCGGAAAGCCGGCGAGCTGCGGGAGCAGTCCGCGCCAATCCTCGTCCCCGGTGGTCGCGGGCATGTAGAAGTGGTCGGTCGAGGTGAAGCGGGACGAGAGGTCCCGACTCCACCGCTCCCCGAGGAAGCGGGTAGGGCTGACCAAGGGTCGTCTCAGGTACAGGTCTTGCACCCCGCGCACGCGGTCGATGCCCAGCGCACCGAGCTCCTGGTCGAGGACGCGCAACACCGAGCCGTACTTGTGCAGATGCTGGTGCGAGTCGACGTGTGACGGCTGGACGCCGAGTGAACGAACCTTCTGAACCTGGGCGCGAACTTCGAGTGCGACCTCGGGCGCGTTGATCGCGCCGACCAGCGCCCGCGCGCGAAGGTGGTTGGTGGGCCGCAAGCGGCCGCCGCGGTCGACGAGGCTGGCAACTTCGGCCGGAGCCGAGACGGGCTGTTCGTCGCCGTTCCCGACGAGCGTGAGGTGGACGCCGAACGAGAACTGCGGATGGCGCGCCGCGAAGTCACAGGCACGCTCCGTTGCCGGCATCGCGGGCATGATCGTCGCGCTCGTCAGCAGACCGGCCTCGAACGCCTCGATCGTCGCGTCGACCGTATCGTCCGAGAAGCCGAAGTCGTCGGCGTTGAAGATGATCCGCACGCGCGCTGAACGCTAGATCGTGTCGCCGGAAGCCCGACCCAGAGCCTCGTCGCGCCGGGCGACGAGCCGGCGGAGACGTTGCCGTTCCCGCAGATGCCGCGTGACCGCGAGATCGCCGTAGCGGTCCTCACGGGCGATCGCGGCGCCGAGGTACCCGCTCAGCATGTGGATCGCCGTTCGATCGCTCCGCACGCGATGGATCGTGCGGATGAGCTGGTAGGACGGGCGATAGCGGAGGAAGTACGCGCACCGGCCCATGGCGTCCCACGCAGGGCCGCGGCCGTCTCGTGCCCCCTCCTGGCGGTGGTGGCGGAACGGGACGTCCTCCAGCGTGCGCACGTCCCAGCCGGCGAGCGTCGCCTTGAGGGCGTCGACCGTGTCCCACCCGACGCGTTCCACGAGCGGCGCGACGTCCACCAGGCACTGGCGCCGGTACGCACGCACGGCGCCCCACGCGCTCGCGCCCGTCATGAACTGCGGTCGCCATTCTCCGTCTTCCAGCTCGTAGGCGGCGCCGCTCGCGATTCCGAGTCGAGGGTCGGCTGCGAATGCGGCGAGGATGCGCTCGAAGTAGTCCGGCTCGAATGCGACGTCGGCGTCCAGCTTGACGATCACGTCGGGCTGTTCACCCAGGGCGGCCAGGCCGGCGTTGAAGGCTCGGACGATCGGGCCGCCGCGCGCGACGGGCTCCGTCGGAGGCGCTTCGACCAGCATGATCCACGGCTCGCCCTCGGCGAGCTCGCGGGCCAGGGCCGGCGTTCCGTCCGTGGAGCCGTTCTCGACGATCACCCAGGCGTGGGGAGGACGCGTCTGAGCGCGCATGACGTCCGCCAGCCTGCGCAGGTTCTGCTCCTCGTCCCGCACGGGAGTGATCGCGGCGTACGCCAGAGAGCTCATGGCCACCTAGGCCACGGCGGCGGCCGGCGCGCGCGAGCGAGCCTCTGCGGCCCGGGGCAGGAACGACGACAGCCAGACCTCGAGCAGCAGAAGGGCCAGGATCACGTGAACGGCGGCGGGACCGCCCGCGCGTCCCCGCTCGACGAGCTTCCGGACCTCGACGGGGTCGATGAACTCGGCGTACTTGGCGGTCGGAGAGAGGAGCCAATCGTCGACTTCCCCGCGCACCTGCCGATCGATCCAGAGGTCGACCGAATCCCGGAAGAAGCCGATCTTGCGCTTGTCGATGATCTCGTCCGGGACGATCCCACGGGCGGCTCGCTTGAGCAGGTACTTCGTCGTCAGGCCGCGGACCTTCAGCGAAGACGGCACGCGGGCTGCGAACTCCACGAACTTGTAGTCGAGGAACGGGACCCGAACCTCGAGCGAATGCGCCATCGACGCGCGGTCGAAGTAGTGGAGCATGTCGTCCGGCAGGGCGAGCTGGGCGTCGAGATACAGGGTCTCCGCAAGCGGGTCGGCGGACACTCCGCGCTCCTTCTCGGCGATCGCGCGAAGCGCCGAGCGGCCGTCGAGCGCGGCCAGCGGGCCACGCGCGAGGTCGCGCCGCAGCTTCTCGTCGAGCTTGCCGCTCATCGCGAGCACTCGTTCGGCCGGGGTTCGCGCCCTCAACGTGCTCGCCGTCCGACGCAGTCGCCGCGGGCCGAGAGCGCCAAGCGTGCCGGCGACACGCCCGACCGGGCCGGGGGCGAAGCGGGCGAGAGCGGCAGCCTGATGCTTCAGGTACCCACCGAACAGCTCGTCGGCGCCCTGGCCCGAGAGCGCGACCGTGACGTGCTGCGCAGCCAGCTCAGAGAGGGCGAGGAAGCCGAGGGCCGAGAGATCCGAGACTGGCTCGTCGAGCCACCAGGCGAGGTCGGCGAGCGAGACCTGCTGTTCGCCGAGAGACAGCTCGAGCTCGTGGTGCTCGGCGCCGATTCGCTCGGCCACGAGCCTTGCGTCGGCGAGCTCGTTCACCTCACCCGCGTCGCGGAAGCCGACCGAGAACGTCTTCACGGGCTCGGAGAGGTGCTGCGCCATGAGCGCCGCGACCAGGCTCGAGTCGAGCCCACCGCTCAGCATCACGCCGAGCGGGACGTCGCTCATCAGGCGCAGGCGAACCGATTCGTCGAGCTCGGCGAGCAGCTCCTCGGACCACTCGTCCATGCCGCGCCCGTGCTCGGGCTGCGGCTGGGGGTAGCGCCAGTACTGCTCGACGCGGTATCCGTCCCCGTCCACGATCAACGCGTGGCCCGGCAGGAGCTTCGACACCCCCACGAGGGGTGAGCGGGGGGCCGGGATGTACCCCAGCGTGAGGTAGGTCTCGATCGCCTCGTAGTCCAGCTCGGGCTCGATGAAGCCGCTGCCGAGGAGGCTCTTCAGCTCGGACGCGAACACGACCACGTCCTCGCGGTGCGCGAAGTAGAGCGGCTTCACGCCGAGCGGGTCGCGCGCGACCACTGCGCGCCGCCGGCGACCGTCCCAGACCGCCAGACCGAACTTGCCCCGCAGTCGGGCCGCCAGGTCGTCTCCGTGGCGCTCGTAAAGGTGCGGCAGCACCTCGGTGTCGCACCGGCTGCGGAAGACGTGACCGTCGCCCTCCAGGCTCTTCCGCAACTCGACGTGGTTGTAGAGCTCGCCGTTCTGGATCGCCCAGACCGTGGCGTCCTCGTTGGCGAACGGCTGGTGTCCGCCCTCGACGTCCACGATGCTGAGCCGCCGTACACCGAGGCCGACCCCGGGCGCCTGGTACGTGCCGCGGTCGTTCGGCCCGCGGTGCGTCATCAGGTCGGTCATGTGATCGAGCAACGACGGCTCGATTACGTCGCGCGGAGGCCCCGCGACCTGAATCACCCCGCAGATCCCACACACGGCACTTCGCAGGCTAGTGACCCGCTTCCGGTGGAACCACGGGCCGAATGTTCAGACTCCGCGCGGACCTAGCCGGATGGCTAGCGACGGAAGCTCGTATTCGCCGGATAATCGACACGCATGGGCGAGGCGCTTCAAGTGCTGGACCAGGACGTCCCGGCTGCGGCGCAGGCCGTGGAGCGCGTGTCGGTCTGGCGGACGGCGGACGGACTGCTCGCGGCGCGCGAGCAGTGGTCAGCCGTGCCGTGGCGCACGTTCGAGGCGGACCTGGACGTCTTCCTGGCCGTCGTCGATGCACGGCCCGAAGCGATTCGGCCACACGTCGTCGCAGTCGAGCGGGAGGGGCGGCTCGCTGCCGCGCTCGTGCTGCGCCTGGAACGTGTCCCGCTGTCGACCTCGGTCGGCTACGCGACGCTCTACAGCCCGCAGGTGCGCTCGCTCACCCTGGTTCACGGCGGCGAGTACGCCGAGGATGCGGAGGCGGCACGGCTCGTCCTCGACGAGCTGGAGCACTCGCTTCGGCGTGGGGAGGCCGACGTCGCGCAGTTTCCCTCGCTTCCCGTCGACTCGCTGTTCTTCGGGCTCGCCAACAGCCGCTGGTCACGGGCGCGGCGGCAGCATTTCGCGGAGTCGCGGCCGCATCATCGGATGACGCTGCCGGAGTCCGTCGACGTCTTGATGGCGGGCCGTTCTCGGAAGACCCGCTACAACCTCAAGCGCTCCGCCGATCTGCTCGAGGGCGACTTCCCGGACCTGTCGCTCGAGCTGCTCCGCGAGCCGGCGCACTTCGAGCTGATCATGCGGGATCTCGAGCGCGTCGCGGCCAAGACCTATCAGCGTGGGCTCGGAGCGGGCTTCGCAGACGTCGAGTATCAACGTCGGATCGTGCGCCTGGCGCTCGATGGTGGGTGGTTGAGGGCCTGGCTGCTCCGCGACGGCGACGAGCCGATCGCGTTCTGGCTCGGTTTCGTCCACCGGCGGACGTTCTTTTCGAGCAGCACCGGCTACGACCCTGGGTACGCGAAGTACGGCCTCGGCACGTACTTGCACATGCGCCTCCTCCGCGACCTCTGCGCCGATCCCGCGGTCGACTCGCTCGACTACGGGCTCGGCGACGCCGAGTACAAGCGGCGCTTCGCCGAGACGACCTGGCTCGAGAGTGACGCCGTGATCTACGCGCCCCGCCCACGCGGGATGCAGGTCTCACTGGCCCGCAACGGGATCCTCCTGGCGGACCGGCTTGCGCGACGCACGCTCGAGCGCTTCGGACTGACGCAGCGGGTCAAGCGGCTCTGGCGCACACGGCTGCGCCGCGGGAACGCTTAGGCCGGCGAACGGCGCGGGTAGTCCGGCCGGCGAATTCCGGCTGCGACGAGCAACGCGTGTAGGTGCCCTGCGCGGCGAGACATCCCGTCGCGCGACACGACGACGTGCGTGAGCGCGAGCAACGCCACCGCACCGCGCTCGAGCAACGCCTGCAACGGCCGCGCATGCTTCCGCGCGTAGCGGATCCGGCTCGCGGCCATGACTCCGAGCAGGCGTGAGCGCGACTCCGACGCACCGCCCTCGTGGACGACGACCGCGGCGGGGTCGTACCGGACTTCCGAGCCGGCCGACCAGATCCGCTTGCACAGATCCTTGTCCTCGCAGTACATGAAGAAGCCCTCGTCGAGCCCGTCGAGCTGCTCGAGGAGCGAGCGCCGGATCAGCAGACAGGCGCCTGAGGCCCACTCGACCGGGCCCTCGACCGAGTAGCGCTCCTCGTCGCGAATCGTCTCGTCCGACCAGGACGCGTGCGGGAACACGCGATGGAGGAAGAACGCCTGGGAGAGTGTCGAGCGGACCCGTGGGAAGCGCCGCAGCGAGTAGTCGAGGGTGCCGTCCTCCTCGAGGATCCGAGGCGCGACCGCCCCGATTCGCTCGTTCGACTCCGCGTAGCTCACGAGCCTCAACACCGCTTCCTCCTCGATCCGCGCATCCGGGTTGAGGAGGAGAACGTAAGGCGCGTCACCGGCGCGCCAACCCGCGTTGCAGCCGGCCGCGAACCCGCGGTTGTCGCCGAGAGCGATCGATGTGAGGGCCAGATCGGAGACCGATTCGAGCGAGCCGTCATCGGAGGCGTTGTCGACCACCACCACGTGCAGCCTGTCGCCGGCCGCGAGGTGCTCGACGCACGCGCGGAGCTGGGAACGGCTGCGATAGGAGACGACCACGACGTCGACGAGCGCGCTGTCCATCTCCGCGACCGTAGCGGCAGCCTCAGGGCCCTGCGACGGCCATTCGGGCGGAAAATGACGGTCTGCGCGGCTCTCGCTAGCCGATCGGCTAGGTGCCCGCTTCCCTCGAACTGACGATTGCCGAGCCGGCTCGGCGGGTCGATGAGGGGACATCATGTGGGGAGCCGCCCCCCAAAGCTTTCGCCGCCTTCTGCCGCTGGCCGTCGTAGCCGCGGTGTTCGCCGTGTCGCCGGCGTCGACCCAGGCACGGGTCGGGGCAGGGGCACAGGCGAAGACGCCGTCGCAGGTCTGGGGCCTCGGGCTGGATCGGCGCAGCCTCCATCACGTTGGAGATGCGCTCGCGAAGCGCGCGAGGAGCGCGGGCGTCAACACGCTCCTGGTCGACGGTCGCCATCTGAGCAAACGCCAGTGGCGGAAGGTGCGGCACCTCGCGAAGCGGTACGGGTTCCGGCAGATCGTGCTGCCGCGGCACGCGACAAGCTCGGTGCCGCGGGCGGAGGCAGCGTGCGCGAAGGCGAGGCGCAAGCACCCGACTGCACCTTGCACCCTTCGCGCTGCTTCGCTCGCGAGCGCGCGGATGCTGGCCTCGTCGTCCCAGGTCGACCTCGTCGTCGTCCGGCTGAAGAGGCTTCCGTCGCCGGCAAGCACGCAGACGACCGGTGCTCTCGCGACGGTGGTCGAGCTCGTCGAGATCGGCCACGGCTCGCTCGACCAGCGCGCGTGGAGTGAGGCGGTCGGCCGGGCCGCCGCCGATCCGACGCTCGACCTCGCGGTCGCCCCATCTGGCGGCAAAGGGTCCAAGGCGCTCACCAGCTTTACCCGCGTGCTCAGCGCGAGCAGCAGCAAGACCGCGCCACCGCCTCCGGACGGGCTCATGGTCACCGACCCGAGCACCGGCTCCTTTGGCTTGCGCTGGAATCGCGTCAGCAGCGCGGCCAAGTACAACGTGTACCTCGGAGTCCAGCTCGTCGCGAGCCCGCGCAAGACGCAGGCGACCCTGACCGGCTTGACCTGCGGGGTGACGTACCTCGTCGCGGTCGCCGCGGTTAACAGGTCCGGCGTTGTCTCGGCGAGGACGTCGGCGAATGCGTCCACGTCAGGCTGTGCAGTGGCTCCTCCGCCTCCGCCGCCTCCCCCGCC
>Ga0081455_10004337_pt1 | contig 15966 bp, 13 predicted proteins | sample TabmetS3T2R1_FD_70207 | JGI IMG/M metagenome (GOLD analysis project Ga0081455, IMG submission 70207) | Tabebuia heterophylla rhizosphere microbial communities from the University of Puerto Rico - S3T2R1 | ecosystem: Host-associated > Plants > Roots > Rhizosphere ... | reverse complement strand
TGCGCGGATTGAGCGACGACCAGGGATCCTGGAACACCGCCTGCACCTTGGCCCGATAGGCCCTGAGGGCATCGCCCTGCAGGCCGCTGATCGGCTCGTCCTCGAGCAGGATGCGGCCCTCGGTCGGCTCCTCGAGGTTCAGGATCATGCGCGAGGTCGTGGTCTTGCCGCAGCCCGATTCGCCCACCAGGCCCAGCGTCTGGCCGGCGCGGATGTCGAACGAGACATCGTCCACCGCCTTGATGTGACCCAGCGTGCGCGCGAACAGGATGCCCTTGGTGAAGGCGAAATGCTTGCGCACGCCTTCGACACGCAACAGCGGCTCTGCCGTCATTGCGCTGTGACCTTCCAGCAGTCGGCCGTGTGCTCGTCGCCGACCTGGGTCGTGCCGGGATAAGCCTCCAGGCAACGCTGCTCGACAAGCGGGCAGCGGGACGCGAAGCGGCAGCCTTTCGGCAGATCCATCAGCGATGGCGGCTGGCCTTCGATCGTGGTCAGACGGCCGATCGGGCCGGTCATCTTCGGCACCGAGGCGATCAGGGCGCGCGTATAGGGATGCTGCGGCGCCTCGAAGATCTCTTGCACGGGACCGCATTCGACGATGCGGCCGGCGTACATCACGGCCACGCGATCGCACATGCGGCCGACGACGCCGAAATCATGGGTGATGAACAGGATCGCCATGCCGGTTTCCGCCTGCAGGCGCTTGAGCAGCTTCAGGTATTGCAGCTGGATGGTGACGTCGAGCGCGGTGGTCGGCTCGTCGGCGATCAACACGCTGGGTGCACCGCTGATGGCGATCGCGCCGACCACGCGCTGCTTCATGCCGCCGCTCAGCTGATGCGGATACTGACCGAGCCGCTGCTCGGGCGCCGCGATCTCGACGCGGCGCAGCGCCGCAATCGCCTCCTTCACCACCTCGACGCGCGACTTGCGTTGGCGGCGCACGATCACCTCGCGCAACTGATCGCCGATCGAGAACACCGGATTGAGCGAGGTCTGCGGATCCTGCAGCACCATCGAAATCCGCCTTCCGCGGATCTCGCGCATCTCCGCTGGCGTGCGCTCGAGGATGTTGACGCCATCGAGCAGGACCTCGCCCTTGACGGTGCGGGCCCCGCCTTTGGGCAGCAGGCGCATCAGCGACAATGCCGTGAGGCTCTTGCCGCAACCTGATTCGCCAACGAGCCCCAACACTTCGCCGCGCCGAAGAGAGAAGCTGACCCCGTCGACCGCTTTCACCACGCCACGGCGCAGGAAGAAATGGGTATGCAGATCGCGGACCTCGAGGACCGTCTGAGCGCTCATAGCTGGCGCAGCCTCGGGTCGAGACGGTCGCGCAGCCAGTCGCCGAACAGGTTGACGGAGAGCACCAGCAGGGTGATGGCAATGCCCGGGATCAGAGCCACCCACCAAGCATCGGCGATACGGCCGCGGCCTTCGGAGATCATCAGGCCCCAGGTCGGTGTCGGCGGCGGAATGCCGGCGCCCAGAAAGCTCAGCGTCGCTTCGGCGATGACGACAACGCCGATGTTGAGCGTCACCAGCACCATGAAGGTGTTGAGCACATTGGGCAGGATGTGCGTCAGCATGATGCGCAGCGCCGAGCAGCCGCGCACGCGGGCAAGCGCCACGAAGTCGCGTTGACGCAGCGACAGCACCTCGCCGCGGATGACGCGGGCGAAGCTCGCCCACAGGAGCAGGCTGACGGCGATCACCAGCGTACCCAGCCCCTGCCCCATCGTGACCGCGAGAAGCAGCGCGAACAGGATGGCCGGAAAGGTGAAGGCGGCATCGACCAGGCGCATCAGGAGGCTGTCGACCCGGCCGCCGAGATAGCCTGCGACGATGCCGACGGCTAGCCCGACGCCACCGCCCGCAATCAATGCAAGCAGCGCCACCAACAAGCTGACGCGCGCGCCATAGATCAGTCTGCTCAGGATGTCGCGGCCGAAGGCATCGGTGCCGAGCAGATACTTCTCGCTGCCGCCCGCCATCCAGGCCGGCGGCGACAGCCGATCGCGCAAGGTCTGGTCGATCGGCGAATGTGGCGCCAGCATCGGCGCGAACAATGCCATGACCACGATCACCGAGATGATGGCGATCGGCACCCAGGGCACACGCGCGGTGCGCCGAGGGGCGCTCTCGCGGCGCGGCCACAACAGCGTGCGCCACAGAGGGGAGCGCGGCCGCTGGACAGACGCTGGACGCTCAACGACAGCCATGGCTAGGCCAACCGGATGCGCGGATCGACATACGCATAGAGAATGTCGACGCCGAGATTGATCGACAGGATCAAGATCGATTTCAGGATGATCACCGCCTGCAAGAGCGGGAAGTCGCGGTAGATCACGGCCTCGTAGGTCAACCGGCCGATGCCGGGCCAGGCGAACACGGTTTCGGTCACGATGGCGCCGGTGATCAGGTTGCCGACGAACACGCCCCACAGGGTCAGCACGGGGATCAGGGCATTGCGCAGGCAATGCTTCCAGATCACGACGCCTTCGCCCAGCCCCTTGATACGCGCGAGCTTGACGAACTCGCTCTCCATCACCTCGAGCATGGACGAGCGGGTGATGCGCATGAAGCCGGCGACGAGGAAGGTGCCGAGCGTGACGACCGGCAGGATGTAGTGTGCCGGCCCGCCCATGCGGCCGGACGGCAGCCAGCCCAATTCGACGCTGAAGACGAAGATCAGCAGCACACCCAGCCAGAAGCTCGGCATGGCGACTCCCAGCACCGCGACCGTACCGGCGGCGCGATCCAGGAAGCCACCGCGATTCAGTGCCGCAACGACGCCGAGCGGTATCCCGAGCGCCATGCCGAGCAGGATCGCCCAGGGAATGAGCGCCAGCGTGTTGGGCAGGCGATCGAAGAAGGCGTCGACGGCCGGCTGCTTCATGCGGATCGACACGCCGAGGTCGCCCTGCAGCGCATTGCCGACGAAGATCGCAAACTGATCGAAGATCGGCCCATCGAGGCCGAGCGTTCGGGTCAGCGCGGCGCGATCCTCAGGCGTTGCATCCTCGGGCAACATCAGATCGACCGGATTGCCGGTCAGTCGGCCCAGGAAGAAAACGATCGTCGCCACCAGGCAGAGCAGGATCGCCCCCTGGATCAGGCGACGGGCGATGTAGCGCTTCATGCCGCGCCCACCTCCTCACTTCTTCCAGGGCTGCTGGTCAGGGCGCGGAATGCGTTCGAAGACATCGCCCAGCTCGTGGCGGCCAGCGATCGGCTCGAACTGACCGACCTTCTTGGTATTGATGGCGTAGTAGCCCATGCCTTCGAGGATCGGCACCACCGTCCAGGAATTGGTCACGACCTCGACCATATGGTCGGTGAGCTGGGTGCGCTTGGTCCTGTCGAGCTCTGACAGCAGAGCACGATAGGTCTTCACGAACTCCTGGCAGGTATCCTGGCAGTTATCCTTGTCGCCCAAGAGGCGCTGCGTGCTTTCGGGCGAGAAGGCCCCGTCATAGCGCCACGGCGCATCGGGTCGTCCGGCGGTGCGATACATGGAAGCCCAGCCAATCAGCGGCGCCTGGTCGCCGCGTTCCATCGGCGCGAACGAGCCCCATTCATAGTGCTTCAGCGACACCCTGACCCCGATCTTGGTCCACATGTCGGCGATCGCCGTGCCGATATCGACCATGAACTGTGTGCCCGGCAGCGCGGTGTTGGCGAACTTGAGCTCGAAGCCGTTGGGATAGCCTTCCTCAGCGAGAATCTTCTTCGCCAGCACGGGATCGTAGCGGTAGGCCTCGGCTGCCCATTTCTGCCAGCGGTCGGCGCTGAAATAATCAGTGTAGGCGAACGTCGCGAACGGGTAGGGCACGCGCGCCTTGCCGTTCATGACGTGCTCGATCACCTGCTTGCGGTCGATCGCCAGCGACAACGCTTGGCGCACGCGGACCTTGGCGAGCGGCGAGTCCTTCACCTCCGGCTTGTAGGTGCCCCAGAACTGGAAGATCGCCTGCATCGTGCCGGGTACCGACAGCACCTCCAGCCCGGCGCGCGAGGCGCTGAGCATGGTCTCCGGGCCGATCGAGGCGATCGCCGCCTCGCCGGTGCGCACCATGGCGACGCGCGTGCTCTCCTCCGGCACCAACAGCAGATGCAAGTCCTTGAAGTGCGGTCGGCCGCGCCAGTGCGGCGTCGTGACGGCGGTGAACTCGATGCGGTCGCCCGGCACATTGCGCACGAACTTCCAGGGCCCGCTGCCAATCGGCTTCTTGCGGAACTCTTCCTCGCCGACCTTCTCGATATAGGCCTTGGGCATGATGGCGCCTTCCGGCGCCACTGCGCGCGACAGCCCGGCCGGCAGGCCGATCTGCGGGCTGGTCGTGTTCACCCGCACCGTCAGCTCGTCGATCACCTCGATGCTCTTGATGGTGCGCCGCATGCTCGCTGCGGCGGAGGCAAGCGAGCCTGGGCCCATCTGGCGCTCGAGGCTGAACTTCACGTCGGCGGCCGTGAGCTTGTCGCCATTGTGGAAGGTCTGGCCGGGCCGCAGGTAGAACGTCCAGGCAAGACCATCGGACGAAAGCTCCCAGCGTTCCGCGACGCCAGGCCCGACGCCGCCTTTCTTGAGATCGAAGCCGACCAGGGAGTCGTACATCACGGCCTGGTAGACAGCGTTGCCCGGCCGGCCCTCGAGAATCGGATCGAGCGTCTGCGCGCCAAGCGATTCGACGGCGAAGACCAGCGTGCCCTTCTGCTCCTGGGCACGGAGCGGCGGCGCCATCGAGACGGCAACAAGCAGCGCGGCGAGGGTCAGCGCCCTCGCGCATTGCCGGAACATGAGCTCCTCCCTAACGTCTGACTTGCGTTGTTGTTCTTGAGACTCAAGCGGACGGCAAATCGACTATCCGTCTCGCTTCGAATCTTTGTCAATAGCGCAGGGAGGAGAGCGTCCTATGCAGCGCGGCCGTTCTTGTAGACCGCGCTCTCGAAGTCGGCCAACAGCTGCAGAGTCTTCTGGTCGGCGAATGGCAGGATCTGGGTCAGGACGACGCCTGTAACCTTCTTCTTCGGGTCGAGCCAGAAATAGGTGTTGGCAAGACCAGCCCATGCCAGGCTGCCGGCGCTGCGTCCACCAGGCACGTCCTGGGTATTGATCATGTAAGCCAAGCCCCATTTCTTGACCATGCCGGGGAAGAACTCGGCATCGTTCGTAAGGTCAGGTTGCGCAGTCTTGAGCATCGCGACGTTGAGATCGCCCATGTTGTTCTTGTTGATTAGGGCAACGGTCTCCGGCCTGAGGATCTGCGCATTGTTGAGCTTGCCACCCGCCAGCAGCATGCGCAGGAACGTCAGGTAGTCGCGACCGGTCGAATGAAGGGCGCCGCCGCCCATGAAGAACTCGGGCGCCTGCGGCATGCCGAACTCGATGGGGTTGAGCTTGCCGTCGGCGCCACGCGCATGGATGCTCGCCATCCGCGCCTGCTGATCGGGTCTCAGGATGAAGACCGTGTCCTTCATGCCGAGCGGCGTGAAGATGCGCTCGCGCATGTAGCCGTCGAGCGACAGGCCACTCACGCGCTCGACCGCCTTGCCGGCCCAGTCGATGTTGATGCCATATTCCCACCGGTCGCCGGGGTCGAACACCAGAGGGACCTTCAGGGCCTCGAGCTTGCAGGTGCCAATGCCGGGTATGTTGGCGACCTTCATGTACCGCTCGATATCCTTGTTCCACAGGTCGTAGGCAAAGCCGGCCGTATGAGTCAGCAGATGGCGCAGCGTGATCGGCCGCTTAGGCGGCCTGAGCTTGGGCTTGCCGTCTGCATCGAAGCCTTCCAGCACCTGCGCCGCGCTGAGCTCCATCACAACGTCGCTGATCGGCTTGTCGAGGCTGAGCTTGCCCTGCTCGACCATCTGCATGGCGGCCACCGACGTGATCGCCTTGGTCATCGACGCGATCCAGAACATCGTATCCGGGGTCATCGGTGCACCGGTCACGAGGTTGCGCTTGCCGAAGGCGCCTTCGTAGAGGACGCCCTTATCGTCGGCAGCGAGCGCGACGACGCCCGGGACGTTGCCCGAAGACACCGCATTGTTCAGGACGGTGTCGACCTTGGCCTTGTCGGCGAGGGCTTCGCCCGGCCAAAGCAAGGGTACGCTCGAGGCCAGCAGGACGCCGGCGCCCGTCTGCATCGCGGTTCTTCGTGTAATGGTTGCGGCTTGATCGTGCTTGCTGTCAGCCATCGCCTTGTCCTCCTATCGACGTGAGGGACGCGGACGCTGAATACGCTGCACTACCGTCGCCAATTATACTTGAGAACCTCGATGCAAGATGCGAACCGGGAAGTTCGCACTTCGAAAGAGCGCTGCTCGCCGTCACTGTCGCGGCCACTGTCGCTGCTGGGGCAGAATGAGCCGCCTCCGGTCATCCCGCTCTTAGGTCGTCTTCACGCAGTCGTATCCGGCTGTCGTACCATTCTGTGAGACGAACCGAGCGTCTCGATCGTTCTTGCGGCAGTACCTCTGGGCCAACGAGAACGCCGCCTGAGGATTGGCCGCGCCCGAGATCTGCACAGATATGTCGTTGCCGACGATGGTCTCACCGTTGGGACCCTGCGAGGTGGCGAGGCCGCTTCCGGAGCAGCCGGCGAGAAGGAGTGTGATGAGGAGGGTTCGCTTCATGGCGGCACGTTAGCGCCGCCTTTCGGCAAATCAATCCGTCCACCAAAAGGACACAACTCCTCCCCTTCGCACCGAAGCACGAAGGGGAGGAAACGCAAGATCAAGTGCGTTTCAGGCCTTCGACCTCGTTTGCCGCCCAGTCGAGCACCTTCTCCATCGGCTCGCCCTTGACGTAGCGATTGATCATCTGGGACTGCACTGCCTGCGCCCAAATCTGGGCCGCGATCAGCGGCGGCGCCGGCGAGCAGGTCACGCCGGCGATCTGATCACCGCCGCGGATCGGATAGTGATAGATCGAGCCCTTGGGCGGCTCCTCCTCGGCCCAGGTCTTGAAGTCGTTGAACTTCGGATAGGGCGGGATGTCGTAGCCTTGACTCGCCGCAACCTGCCGCTCGGCAGCCGGTCGCAGGGCAAGGTACTCGAGCAGGCTCTTGGCCGCCGCCTTGTTCTTCGAGGAGGCCCACACGCCGTAGAAGCGCGGCAGGATCGGATTCACTCTCGCCTTCGGTCCCTTCGGGAAGCCGTGCGTCCAGCATTTCTCCGCGATCTGACGCGCATCGCGCTTGGCCACCGCCCAGGCGCTCGGTGGGTTCATGATCAGCGACCCGCTGCCGGAGATCAGGAACTTGTTGTTCGAAGAGTCATCCCAGGACGGCGCATCCGGCGGCAAGAAGGCGGCGAGCCGCTTGCCATAGTCCAGCACCTGGCGGACGGCATCGGTCTTGACCGTGACATTGCCTTTGGCGTCCATCAGCTCGCCGCCATAGGCAAGGAACAGAGCGCCTACCCACTGATTGGTGTCAGTGGTCGAGCCAAGCGGCAGGCCGAAGGGGTGACCCGCCTTCTGGCACTTCTGGGCCGCGACCAGGAAGGAGTCCCAGGTCCAGCTCGCGTCAGCCGGCGGCTGGCCGGCGGGATAGAGTGCCTGCACGTCGACGCCGGCATACTCCTTCATCATGTCGAAGCGAGAGCAGCAACCGAGCAGCAGCGTTCCGCGCGTCATGGGCACGCCCAGCCATCGGCCCTCGAACTTGCCGAGGTACTCCACCGCCGGATCGATCGGGCCGTTCTTGGCAACGACACTCTTGACGACATCGTCGTGCGACTCGAGCGCTGCGTTGAACTGCGCCGCCTCCCAATTGGTGAATTCCATGATGTCGTGGCCGGACTTGGCCTGCGATTCGGCGGCCAAGGTGAGCAGCAGCTTGTTTCCCTGGCTGGTGATATAGTCGATCTTCACATCGACCTTTTCCTTGTCGGCCCATTCCTTGATGATCGCCGTCTGGACCTCGTTGGCGCCCGGGACCCAATGGTCCCAAAGCCCGATGCTGAGACTTCCAGCTGCGTTTGCGCTACGGACAAAAGGTGCGCCGACAAGGCCGACGGCCGCTCCTGCGGCCATGACTCGACGACGCGACAGTTTCCCTGACTGCATGACACTCGCCCTCCCTAAGAACGCTGTGCACGCGAACTAACGCTGATTTTTCTTGTGAAACTTCTACGCAGAGGCACGCTCGGCAGCCCGATGAATGGCTGCAGAAGTACTCAATACCCTTGACCGTCGTCACCTTAGCCAAGGAAGAATTGCGATGCCAGATGGAATCGCGTTGGCGGTCTACACGCCCGTTCGGAGTCCATAGACTTCGTGTGCCGTTGCCGGGCTGATCGCGCCTTCCGCCAGATCGCGACTGACGGCAGTGCGTTCGCGTCGATCGGGCGAGCCGAAGCCGCCGGCACCCGGCGTCACCAAGGCAAACCACTGGCCTGTTTTCAGCACGGCCGAATCGCCATCGAAGATCACGCCCGGGCCGCATTCCACCTGGCCATGTGCCCCAGCCCCGCCGCCGAACAGACCCCAGCTACGTGAGCGCTGTCGTGTGAGGTCAACACGCACGCGGCAATCGTGCGTCGCTCGGTAGACGCGGCGCAGCCCCATGCCGCCACGATACTGGCCGACACCGCCGGAATCCTCGACAAGCTCGTAGCGCATCAGGGCCAGCGGGTACTCGATCTCAAGCGCCTCGACCGGAAGGTTGGACGTGTTCGTGGTGTGGACGTGCACGCCGTCCAAGCCGTCCTTGGTGGCCCGCGCACCGCTGCCGCCGCCGATGGTTTCGAGATAGACCCAGGTCGAACCGTCGCGCGGGCGCTTGCCGATGAAGTAGGCCACGGTGCAGGCAGAGTTGGAGCACGCCATGACGCGCTCCGGGATGGCTTGCGACAGTGCTCCGAGAATCATGTCGGCAACGCGCTGGCAGGTCTGCAGACGACCGTTGACCGCGGCGGGCGGCAGGCAATTCAGGACGCTGCCTTCGGGCGCACTTATGGAGAGCGGCCGCGCCAGGCCGGCATTGGGGGGTATGCTCGGATCCAATACAGACTTGAGAACATAGTAGGTCGTCGCGAGCAGTGCCGTGTAGGTCATGTTGATGCCGGCGCGCATCTGCTCCGGCGCATCGAACGCAAGCGACAGGCGATCGCCCTGCACCGTCACCTCGACGGCGAGCGGCAAGGTGCCGCCGACTTCCTCGTTGTCGAACACGTCCTCGAAGCGCCAAGTGCCGTCCGGGATAGCGGCAATGGCAGCGCGCATCTTACGTTCGGCGTAATCCATCAGGGCTGACCCGGCGGCCAGAACCGTCTCGGTGCCGTACTTCTGCGCCAGGGCCTGAAAACGCTGCACGCCGACACGATTGGCGGCACACTGCGCGCGCAGGTCCGACAGCCGCTCTGTCGGCACCTGGCAGTTCAGCAGGATCAGGTCCTGCACATCCGTTTGCAGTTCGCCGCCGCGATAGAGCCGCACCGGCGGGATGCGCAGCCCTTCCTGGTAGATATGAGCGTGGCCGCGATCGACGAAGTCGGCATGGTGTGCGAGGTTCACTGTCCAGGCGGCGAGCCGGCCGTCGATGAAGATCGGCTCCGCGAGCACGATATCGGGCAGGTGCGTGCCGCCGCCTTCATAGGCATCGTTGCCGATGAAAGCGTCGCCTGGCTGCAGCGTCTCGATGGGATAGCGGCGCATGATGTGCGGAACGAGATCCAAAAAGCTGCCGAGATGAATCGGGATGTGCTCGGCCTGGCAAAGCGTCTGGCCGGCAGCATTGAATAACGCGGTCGAGCAGTCGCGCCGTTCCTTGATGTTGGTTGAGTGAGAGGCGCGAATGAGTGTCTCGCCCGCCTCCTCGACGATCGAGCCCAGGGCGGCACCGATCACTTCGATGGTGATGGGGTCGAGATCATTAAAGCGCTTCATGCTTCCGGCTCAAAGGTTGTTCCAGATGGGGAGCACGCCAGATGGTCAGGCGTGCGCTTCACCGTCAGTAGCATTCCATATAATTTCCGGTTATATAGCCGGTAAGTACTAAGCCAAAGCAAGAGACTGATGGCTACGAAATCGCAACGCAAAGCGACGCGCACACACCGTCGTCGAGCCGCGGCGCGGGGGCTTGTCCGCGTGGAGGTCCAGGCGGCGAAGCGGGATGCAGGCCTTATCCGGGCACTGGCCGAGACACTGCGGGGGAAAGCCGAACAGGCTGACGCGGTGCGCTCGACGCTGGCGCAAGCCCTACAGCAATCCGACGTGAAGACTGCCTTCGATATCTTCGGCTCCGAGCTTGATGATGACACCTTCAAAGACGTTTTCGACCAGCCGCGTCAACGAGGCTGGCGTGGGATTGATCTGTGAGGTTTCTACTCGACACGAACGTCATTTCCGAGATCCGCAAGCGAGACAGAGCCCACCCCAACGTCGCTCGCTGAGTTGCTCGCACCCATGCGGAAGAAGTCGGCACGAGCGTGCTGGTGCTTGCCGAGATCAGACGCGGCATCGAGCTGAAGCGGCGAAGTGATCCACAACAGGCGGGATCTCTCGACCGATGGTTCGCGCAAATGCGTACTCGCCTTGCCGATCGTGTTCTTCCGATCGATGAGCCGGTCGCGGAGGCCTGGGCGTTGCTGGGCCTTCCCCATCCCCTGCCCCTGATTGACGGACTGCTTGCGGCGACGGCCAAGGTCCACGGCCTGACACTCGTAACGCGCAATGTCGCCGATGTCGTCGGGACAGGGGTCCAGCTGCTCAACCCGTTTTCCCAATAGCGAAACGTTCCCAGCACTTAGGCGGTACCCGTTGTCGTCGGATGCTCGGCCGCTTGCAAGGTCCGGGCATAGACCTCGTGCCACGGTATCCGTTCGTCGGCAGTGATGAAGTAGCCGCTACGTGCCGAGCGATAGACGAGGGGATCGTCCGCACCCGGCGGCCGTTCGCCGGTTTCACGCAGGGCGCGCGCCGCACGCAGCAGGCGGCGGCGCGTTCGGGTGATCATCTGGTCGGACGGCGCCAGGTGCTCGAAAGCAAAGTCGGTAACCGGGCCCATGCTCTCGGTGATCGCCTGGTCCTGCAGGTGGATGCCGTCGATGCCGCTGTAGATCGCATTGGTGCGCTGCTTCTCGCGGTCCATGCCCCAGTCGTTGTCCTCCTTCATCGCCATGCGCCAGCGGCCGAGCCATTCGGTGGTGTTGGGCAGGAACTTCAGGCCGCCGCGGCCGGTGCCGCCGATCGGCGCACCGTTCTTGTAGGTCGGCTGCGGCAGGCTCATGGCCGACGTGGCGCGCTTCCACCAGATGAAGACGAACATCGTGTGGCCGTCGTCGAGCGGCACCCAGGCGCGCGCGTGCATATGGCTCGCGAACTCGCCATTGGGCGCCTGCGACCAGCAGGGAAACAGGAAGTTGGCGAAGCGCCAATAAGTGCGCCCTGGCCCGGCGGCGCGATAGCCGGCATATTGCGTGCCCCACGGCGCATCGGCGACGTGGTACTGCGGTGCGCGGTTGGTGATGGTGAAGTAGAAAGGATCGGTGTCGGGGACGTCATTCGGATCGACATGGCCGCCATGGAGGAAGCCGAAATGCGCCGTGTCGATCTCGCCTTCGAGCGCCTGCAGCCAGTTGCAGTTGCGCTGGATCAGGCTGATGTTGATCTCGTCCGGCGGCAGGTCTAGCACCTCGAAGCCGGGCAGTGGCGGCGCCTCCGCCCCCTCGCCCATATAGACCCAGACGAGGCCAGCGCGCTCCACGGTGCGATAGGCCTTGGCTTTGACCTTGTGCTTGAAGTCCTGCTCCCCGGGCATGCTCGGCATGTCGACGCAGTTGCCGGCAACGTCGTACTTCCAGCCGTGATAGATGCAGCGCACACCGCCTTGCTCGTTGCGGCCGAGGAACAGCGACGCGCAGCGATGCGGGCAACGATGGTCCATCACCCCCACCCGGCCGGCGCTGTCGCGGAAGGCGATGAGCTTCTCGCCCAGAAGCATCAGGCGCAGCGGCGGACCATCAGCTTCGAGTTCGGACGACATCAGCGCCGGCAGCCAGTACTGACGCATCAACTGGCCCATGGGGGTGCCGGGGCCGACTTGCGTGAGTTCCGCGCCTTCGATCGCCGTGGTCATGGTGTGCTACCTGTTTGATGCGTTCGATGCCCGAGGATAGCGGCGCCAAAACGTCACGGCTACCTCGCGTGCGCGATCATCCAGGCGGCAGCGGCGTCCAACAGCTCGTCCAGGACCTCGGCATCCTTTCGGCCGATTTTCGCCGGGACATGGAAAGCATGATCAGCTTCCAGGGCGAGGACAAGTTTCGCCCTTCGGCCAAGCCCGGAGACAACCGGCTGCAGCAGGTCGAGTTCCGCCAATGCGTCGCGCGTGCCTTGCAGGAACAGCATTGGAATGTCGACACCGCGCAGATGATCCGCACGCGCCACCGATGGCTTGCCCGCCGGATGAAGCGGAAAGGCGAAGAACACCAGCCCACGTGCCCCTGGCAACGGTGCCGCTGCCTGCGCCTGCGAGGTCATCCGCCCGCCGTACGACTTGCCGCCGGCGAACAGCGGCAGGTCGTCGGCCAATTGCACCATTCGTGCGAAGGCAGCGCGGACGGAGGCGTGGGCGACGGCCGGTGAGTCCGGGCGGCGCGAGCCACGCTCCATGTATGGAAATTGAAATCGCAATGTCGCGATCGCACGCTCGGCGAGACCGTCGGCAATCGCCACCATCGACTTGTGCGTCATCCCGGCACCGGCTCCATGGGCGAGCAGCAGGCATGCCTTGGCTGCAACGGGCTTCGACCAAAGGCCTGCGACAGTGCCTCCGTCGGTTTCTATGCTGAGGCGGCGCGGCGCCATCCGACGCCTACCTGACCGCTGCTGGCGTCTGCTGCAGCAGCTCGGCCAAAGGCTGGGTGTAGAAGCGCGCCAGGCCCGTCGTGCCGTGGCCTCGGGTCTCCTCGCTTGCCGGGATGAGGTAGAGCCGCCCGTTCTTGAGCTGCTTCAACGCGGCTTGCATCAGGCCGGTCTCCGGTGGATTGCGCTCGTCGTCGGCCGAATTGATCGCCAGCACCGTGGCGGTGATGCGCGAAAGTGCGGGCGATGCGTCGTAGTCGCCCGACGATTCCCACTGGTAGAGAGTGTCGTTGGCGTCGGCGGCGAACGGCGCGGCGAGACGGTCATCCAGGAGCTTGTCGGCCTTCTCCCGCGTCGGTGCCATCTTCTGGTAGGCGAGCGTGCCGCCCGACGTCGCGATGCCGAAGAACACGGCGGCGGTCCTGAACGCCTTGGGCTGGATGGTGTAGTTGCCATCCTGCCAGTCGGGATCGTTGCGGATCGAATCGATGATCAGCCGGCGCATCATCCAGTTGCGGCTCGACATCGCGGTCGGTTGAGCCGCCATGGGCACCAGCGCATCCATGAAACCGGGATATCGCCCGCCCCACAGCCAGGTATGCATGCCGCCCATCGAATTTCCGATCACGAGGCGTATATGCGAGAGGCCGAGCCCCTCGGTCAGGAGCCGATGCTGGGCATCGACCATATCGGCGTAATTGTATCTTGGGAACTTCGCCCTCAAGCCATCCGAAGGCTTCGAGGATCTGCCGTGGCCGATCGCATCCGGAATGATGACGTAGTACCGGGTTGCGTCGAGCGGCTGCCCCGGCCCGAACAGCTCGCCCGCGAAAGAGGGCGTGAGAAGGCTGGCAGCCGTGCCGGTCGTACCGTGCAGGACCAGCACAGGCTGGCCGGATGGCTCGCCGATGGTGGTGTAGTGCAGGCGAAGCTCGGGCGTCACCTCGCCGGTGTGGAACCTGAAATCGCGCGCGATCCAGTCGCCTTGCTTGGGCTGCGGGTAGTCCGCGGCGCCGACCGGCAGCGAGAAGATGGCCAGAAGGAACGCCGTGACGATGTGCAAGCGAGCCATCGAAGCCTCCACATTCTCACCCGGCAGGGACCCGCACCCAGCCCTCCATCAGCCGCCGCGCGGACCGGCTCATCATCACCTTGGTGACCTGCCAGCGGTTGCCGTCCTTGCGCACCTCCGCCCCTACCTTGAGCGCGCCCGACGGATGGCCGAAGCGCACGCGGCCATCGGACCCGACGGGCGCCACGCGATGCACAACAGTTCCCGGGATCGCGGCCGCTGCGGCGATGGCGACTGCACCGGTACCCGTCATGGCGTGATGGAGCACCCCCATGGAGAAGATGCGCGCGAGAAGATCGATCGAGCTGGCATCAACCTTGCGGCCGTCCGACGCGGTATAGCCCGCCGGCTTGGCCACAAAGGCAAGCTTGGGCGTATGCGGCCGCTTGGCTGTCGCTTCTTCTGGCGAAGCCGCGTCGCCCATTGCCACCGCGCCGACGGCCCGCACAGCCTCGACGCGCTCGAGCAGCGGCTTGTTGCCATTGACGTCGCCCTGCAGCTCGGTCCCCTTGAGACCAAGGCTCACGGAATCGACGAACACGGTCGGATTGCCAGCATTGATCAGGGTCGCTTCGAGCTTGCCGACTCCCGGGACGTCGAGCACGTCGATGTGATTGCCGGTCGGGAAGGTCGCCCTCTCGCCCTCATCGTCCGCCGGATCGAGGAATTCGAGCTGCACCTCGGCCGCCGGAAAAGCCACGCCGTCGAGCTGGAAGTCGCCCAGTTCCTGCACCTCGCCGCCGTTCATCGGCACCCGGCTCAGGATTTTCTTCTTGATGTTGGCCTGCCAGATGCGGACGGTCGCCGTGCCTTCGGACGGCGCATCGACGAGGCCGGTGCTGATCGCGAAAGGTCCGACGGCGGCGCTGAGATTGCCGCAGTTGCCGGACCAGTCGATCAGCGGCTTGTCGATGGCGACCTGGCCGAAGAGGTAGTCGACGTCGCAATCGGCGCGCTTCGACCTGGACAGGATGACGACCTTGCTGGTGCTCGACGTGGCACCGCCCATGCCGTCAGTGTGCTTGCCGTAGCGGTCGGGGCTGCCGATCACGCGCATCAGGACGCGGTCGCGCTGATCGAGATCCGACGGCAGGTCGTGCGCCACGAAGAATACGCCCTTGCTGGTGCCGCCGCGCATGTAGACGGCGGGAATGCGAAGCTGCTTCATGGGTGAAATCTCCAAACTTTCACGGCGAACTATACATGCAATTCGGTCGCTGTGATGCGGCAGCACTGCAAGTGCAGCGCCATGGCAATGATGTGCGCGGGCACGACCTCGACGCGCCTTTCGTATCGCTCTAGTGTCGTGCGATCCACGAGCGTCCGGGGGCGCTGAGCGGATGCGAATATTGGTGGTCGAGGACAACATCGAGCTTGTTGGCCTTCTTGCGAAGGCTCTGGGAGCGGCAGGGCTCGACGTCGATTCGGCCGGCAACGCGGCTGATGCCGAGGCCTCGCTGCGTGCCATGCACTACGCGGCCGTCGTGCTCGATCTCGGCTTGCCCGATGCCGACGGCCTCATCGTCCTCGAGCACATGAGGCGCAGACGCGACCAGACGCCAGTGCTCGTCCTGTCGGCGCGCGGCGGGTTGGACGACCGCGTCACCGGCCTGCACAAAGGCGCCAGTGACTACCTGGTAAAGCCTTTCGCCATGGAGGAGCTGATCGCCCGCCTGCAGGCTCTGCTGCGGCGGTCGCCCTCCACCGCGGGCCAGCATCTCACGCTCGGCAACCTCGCCTTCGAGACCGAGAACCGCCAGGCTTCCGTCGGCGGCAAGCTGCTTCCCCTTCCTGGGCGCGAGGCGGACTTGCTGGAGGTCCTGCTCAAGCGCAGCGGCCGCGTCGTCTCCCACGAAGCGCTGCAGAGCCAGGTTTTCGGTTCCGCCCAGGACGTCTCCTCGAATGCCATCGAGGTCTACATCCACCGGCTGCGCAAGATGCTCGCCGACGCCGACGCCACGGTCCTGATCCATACCATCCGCGGCGCGGGCTACTTGATGGATGTGGCGAAGGGCGAGGCGCGCTGAGCCTCAACGCCGCCGCCAGGCCTGCAGGCGGCCCAGCAGGAAACGAT
>Ga0081455_10004336_pt1 | contig 15968 bp, 11 predicted proteins | sample TabmetS3T2R1_FD_70207 | JGI IMG/M metagenome (GOLD analysis project Ga0081455, IMG submission 70207) | Tabebuia heterophylla rhizosphere microbial communities from the University of Puerto Rico - S3T2R1 | ecosystem: Host-associated > Plants > Roots > Rhizosphere ... | reverse complement strand
CGAACTTGGACCGGGCCAGGTCCGCGGCCGCCATACCGGCGTTGGCCGCCACAGTGGCCAGCGTGACGACGAGATACGCGACGAACATCAGCCGGTCGTCGCGACGTCGGCGGCCGGGGTGCGGGAACGGGCGATCTGTAGGCTCACGGGTGCTGTCTCCTTCGCTCGTCGTCGAGCTGGATCGGTTTGGTCGCCTCCATGACGCTCTCCGCGCGCGAAAGGTGACCCATGCCGGCCGACGACGATCTGGCGGCCCGTTTCCAGGCCGACCGAGCCCATCTGCGCAGCGTCGCGTTCCGCCTGCTCGGTTCGCTCGACGATGCCGACGACGCACTGCAGCAGGCGTGGCTGAAGGCCAGCCGGGCTGACCGCTGCGGCGTCGAGAACCTGACCGGATGGCTCACCACCGTCACCGCCCGCGAGTGCCTGACCCTGCTGCGCACGCGGACGCGTCGGCGCGAGATCGCCCTGACGGACGAGGCCTTCGCCGTGGCGCCGGCCGCCGAGGACGAGGTGATCATGAGCGAATCGGTCGGCCGGGCGCTGCTCGTCGTGCTCGATCGGCTCAGCGGGCCCGAGCGGGTCGCGTTCGTGCTGCACGACATGTTCGCCGTGCCGTTCGACGAGATCGCGCCGATCGTCGACCGCTCGCCCGTCACGACCAAGAAGCTGGCCAGCCGGGCCCGGCAGAAGGTGCGCGGGCCCTCGCCGTCGCCGCCGGCCGGGGATCGCCGCGTCGTGCAGGCGTTCCTGGTTGCGCTGCGCGCCGGTGACATCGACGGCCTGCTCGCCGTGCTGGCGCCCGACGTGCTCCGCCGGGCTGACCCGGCGGCGCGGCCGGCGGGCGTGCCGGCTGAGCTGCGCGGCGCGGACGCGACCGTTGCCGAGTCGCTTCGGCTGGGGCGGCGCCGGGCGCAGGTGGCCGAGGTGGCCCGGATCGGCGACGGCGTCGGGCTCGTCGTCGCGCCGCGCGGGCGGCTGCTGATCGCGCTGACGTTCACCGTAGAGGCCGGCCGGATCCGCGCGTACGACGTGATCGCGGACCCGGCCCGGCTGGCCGCCCTGAAGGTCGCCGTCCTCGACCCGCCCACATAGAACCGCTTCCCCTCCCGTCTGACCGCTTCCCGTCCCGTCTGACCCGATGCAGGATCGCTTCCCCCTCCCTTCGGGCCCGGCGCAGAACCGCTTCCCCTCCCTTCGGGCCCGGCGCAGAACCGCTTCCCCTCCCGTCTGACCCGGCGCAGGACCGCTTCCCCTCCCTTCTGACCAGAATCGGTCGCGGAATCTGGTCGGAGTGGAGGGGAAGCGGAACGGTCTGAGGGCTCAGCTGGGGTCGGCGGGCAGCTCCATACGCCCGAGTACGCCCATCCGGTTCCAGGCGTTGATGGCAGTCACGGCCCAGGCGATCACCGCGAACTGCTCGTCGGTGAAGGCCTTCGTCGCCTGCTCGTACACGTTGTCGGGCACGTCGCGGGTGTCGGGCAGCCGGGTCATCGCCTCGGCCACGGCGAGGGCGGCGCGCTCGGTGTCGGAGTAGAGCCGGCTCTCCGGCCAGGCCGACACGAGGAACACGCGGCGCTCGCTCTCGCCGCCGTTGCGGGCGTCACGCGAGTGCATGTCGACGCAGAAGGCACAACCGTTCAGCTGCGAGACGCGCAGCTTGATCAGGTCCAGCAGGGTCGGCGGGAGGCCGGCGTCGGCGGCCGCGCGTTCGATGGACGAGTCGAGAGCGACCAGATGGCGCTCCACGGTCGGGAGGATGTCGCCGGGCTGCAAGCGGGTGTCTGTCATGGCGTCAACGCTAGGGCTAAGTGGCTCAGCGGTATGGTCCACTTCTATGACAGAAAGCTGGTCCAGTGCGGCCGGCACAGAACGCGGCGCGCCGACCGTCGGCCCAGGCGCCTCGGCCGGCACAGAACGCGGCGCCTCGGCCGGCCGAGTTGATCTGCATCTGGACTGGAAGCCGACGGCCCGGCCGGCCCGGGCGCTGGCCGACGCGTTGCGGGCGGCCATCCGGTCCGGGCAGCTCGGCCCGGGCGCGGTCGTGCCGTCCACCCGGACCCTGGCCGCCGACCTGGGGCTGGCGCGCGGCACCGTGTCCGACGTCTACGCCGACCTGGCCGCCGAGGGCTACCTGACGATCCGGCACGGCGCGCCGACGCGGGTGGCCGCCGGACTGAGCCCCCGCCCCGGCCGGGACGCCGCAGCGAGCGCTGTCGCGCGCGACCCCGTCCCGCGCTGGAACCTGACGCCGGGCACGCCGGACGTGAGCGCGTTCCCGCGATCGGCGTGGACGGCGGCCACCCGGCGAGTGATGACCGGCGCGGCCACCGAGTCCTTCGGCTACGTGGACCCGCTCGGCCATCCGCAGCTGCGCCGGACGCTGGCCGGCTACGTTCGACGCACGCGCGGTGTGCTGGCCGAGCCGGAGCAGGTGATCATCGGGTCGGGGTTCACCCACCTGCTGGCCTGGTGGGCCCACGTCGCCCGGGTGCGCGGCGTGCGCACCGTCGCGTTCGAGAACCCGTCGCTCGACTCGCTACGGCTCGTCGCTGCTAGAGCCGGGCTGCGTATCGTCGGCGTCGACGTGGACGACGAGGGCCTGCGCGTGCCCGACCTGGACGCGCCCGCCGTAGTGCTGACGCCGTCGCACCAGTACCCGCTGGGCGTCACGCTCGGCCCGGACCGCCGCGCGGCCCTGGTGCGCCGGGCGATCAGCGACGGGCTGCTCGTGCTGGAGGACGACTACGACGGCGAGTTCCGCTTCGACCGCCGCCCGGTCGGCGCCCTGCAGGCGATGGCTCCTGAGCACATCGCCTACGCCGGCACGACCAGCAAGACGCTCGCCCCCGGGCTGCGGCTGGCCTGGTTGGTCGTGCCGCAGCGGCTGGTGCGCGAGTTCCGCGAGACGGCGCCGGCGTTGGGCGAACGGCACCCGTCGAGCATCGAGCAGCTCGTGCTGGCCGACCTGATCGAGACCGGCGGCTACGACCGGCACGTGCGCCGGATGCGAGCCGTCTACCGGCGCCGCCGCGATCGCGTGCTGGCCGTGGTCGACCCCTCGCTTGTGCTGCCGGGCGGTATCGCGGCCGGGCTGCACCTGCTGCTGCAGTTCCCGCCGGGCGGCCCGGACGAGGCGACGATCGAGCGGGTGGCCCGGCGGCACGGGCTGGCGATCGGGCTGCTCGGCCCGCAGTGGATCGACCCGGCGAAGCGCCCGGCCGGCCTCGTCGTGGGGTACGCCGCGCCGGCCGAGCACGCGTTCACCCCGGCGCTGGAGGCGCTGCGAACGACACTGGCCGCCCTACCCGATCGCGCCTGACTCGCGCAGCTCGGCGACCCCGGCCGCGTCGTAACCCAGTTCGGCCAGCACGTCGGCGGTGTCGGTTGCCCGCTCGGACGGCGCCGCGGCGGTGGTCGTCGTGCCCGAGAACCGCGGTGCCGGCCCGGCGACGGTGGCCCCGGCGACGTCGACGAACGATCCGCGGGCGACGTTGTGCGGATGGCCGGGCGCCTCGGCGAGGGTCAGCACCGGGGCCACGCAACCGTCCACCGGCGCGAACACGTCGGCCCACTCGTCGCGCGTCTTCGTGGCGAACGTGTCGGCGAGCGTCTTCGTCAACGCCGGCCAGTCGCGCTGGTCGTACGGGGAACCGGGCGACTCCAGGCCGAGCGTGTCCACGACGACCTGCCAGAACTTCGGTTCGAGCGCCCCGACGGCGACGAATCGCCCGTCGGCGCAGGCGTAGCAGCGATAGTTCGGTGCGCCGCCGTCGAGCAGGTTGGCACCGCGTCGGTCCTGCCAGCCGCCGACCGCGAACAGGCTACGGGTGATCGTGCCCAGGTAGGCCGCGCCCTCGGTCATCGCGGCGTCGACCACCTGACCGTGCCCGGTGGCGCGCGCGTGGAGCAGCGCGGCCAGCACCCCGACCGCCAGGAACATCGAGCCGCCGCCGTAGTCGGCGAGGTAATTGACCGGGGGAGTGGGCGGCCCCTCGGCTGGGCCGATGCCGTGGAGCAGCCCGGAGATCGCCAGGTAGGTGATGTCGTGCCCCGCGGTGCCGGCCAGTGGGCCGTCCTGGCCCCAGCCGGTCATCCGGCCGTATACCAGCCGCGGGTTGCGCGCGAGCGCGACGTCCGGGCCGACGCCCAGCCGCTCGGCGACACCCGGACGGAAGCCCTCGATCAGCGCGTCGGCCCGCTCGACCAGCCGCAGCACCACTTCGGCCGCACCGGGGCGGCGCAGGTCGAGCCCGATCGAGCGACGGCCCCGCCCGGGCGCCCCGGCCGTCAGCGCGTCCATCGCGTCGGGCACCAGCTTGTCGACCCGGACGATGTCGGCGCCCAGGTCGGCCAGCAGCATGCCGAGGAACGGCACCGGCCCGATCGCCGGCAGCTCGATCACCCTTACGCCGTCAAGAGGTCCGGGCACTTCTACCTCAGCTCTTCGCGCAAGCGCTCATCGCCCATTCGCTCCGCTCCTCACTCGCTGGCGATGCTCACTCATTCAGAACCCCAGACTACGGCCGATGATCTCCTTCATGATCTCGGTCGTACCGCCGTAGATGGTCTGGACGCGGCTGTCGACGAATGCCTGCGCGATCGGGTACTCGGTCATGTAGCCGTAGCCGCCGTGCAGTTGCAGGCAGCGGTCGACGACCTTGTTCTGCAGCTCGGTGGTCCACCACTTGGCCATCGCCGCGGTCGGGATGTCCAGGGTGTCGGCGTCGTGCTCAGCGATGCAGCGGTCGATGAACGTCCGGGCGACGGTGATCTCGGTGGCCAGCTCGGCCAACAGGAAACGGCTGTGCTGGAACTTGCCGATCGGCCGGCCGAACGCGGTGCGCGACCGGCAGTACTCCATCGTCAGCTCGAGCACGGCCTCGGCGGCCGCCACCGCGGCAACGGCAATCGCCACCCGTTCGCGGACCAGGTTCTGCACCAGGTAGACGAAGCCCTGCCCCTCGTCGCCGAGCCGGTTCTCGACCGGAACGCGGGCGTCGGAGAAATACAGCTCGGCTGTGTCCTGGGCCTTGAGCCCGATCTTGTCGAGGTTACGGCCCCGCTCGAAGCCTGGGGTGCCCCGCTCGACCGCGATGAGCGACAGGCCACCCGCGCCCTCGGACGGTTCCGTCTTGGCCGCGACGATCACCAGATCGGAGTGGATCCCGTTGGTGATAAAGGTTTTCTGGCCGTTCAGCACGTAGTGGCCGCCGTCGCGGAGGGCGGTGGTCTTGATCGCCTGCAGGTCGCTGCCGGTGCCCGGCTCGGTCATCGCGATCGCCGTGACGATGTCGCCGCTGCAGTAGCCCGGCAGCCACCGCTGCTTCTGCTCGTCGGTGGCCAGCCGTTCCAGGTACGGCAGCACGATGTCGACGTGCACGGGAAAGCCCAGTCCGGTGGCCTGTGCCTTGATCTGCTCCTCGCCCAGCACCGCGTTGAAGCGGTAGTCGCGCACGCCGCCCCCGCCGTAGCGCTCGTCGACCGCGAAGCCGAGCAGCCCCTGCCGCCCGGCCTCGCGCCAGACCTCGCGGTCGACGATGCCCTGCTTCGCCCACCGTTCGTTGTTCGGGACGGCGTGCTTGGCGAAGAACGTGCGGCACGTCTCGCGGAAGGCGTCGTGCTCTTCCTCGAAGATCGTCCGCGGAAGACTCACTCGAACGTTTCGCCGTTCTCGGCCTTCTTGCGCAGCAACGGGCTGGGCCGGAAGCGTTCGCCGTAGCGGTCGGCCAGCTCGTCGGCGCGCGCCACGAACTCGGCTACCCCGTAGCCGTTGATGTACTGCAGCACGCCACCCGTCCAGGGCGGGAAGCCGATTCCCATGATCGAGCCGATGTTGGCGTCGGCCACGGTCGTCAGCACGTTCTCCTCGAGGCAACGCACCGAGTCGACTGCCTCGGCGAACAGCATCCGCTCCTGCAGTTCGTGCAGGTCGACGTCGGCCGGATCGCCCTGCACCGGGAACGTCTCGGCCAGCCCGGCCCACAAGCCGGTCCGCTTCCCCGACTCGTCGTAGTCGAAGAAACCCTTACCGCGCAGGCGTCCCGGCCGCCCCAGCGCGATCATCTTGTCGATCACGGCCTCACCCGGGTGCGCGGCGAACGCATCGCCCAGCGCGTCGCGCGTCTCGTTGCGGATCTTGGCCATCAGCTCCATGTTCAGCTCGTCGGTGAGCTGCAGCGCGCCGACCGGGTAGCCGGCCTGGGTCGTCGCCTGCTCGATCGTCGACGGGTGCACGCCCTCACCGAGCATGGCCAGTGCCTCGTTGACGAACGTGCCGATCACCCGGCTGGTGAAAAAGCCGCGGCTGTCGTTGACGACGATCGGCGTCTTCTTGATCTGGGCCGCGTAGTCGAGCGCCCGGGCCAGCGCCTCGTCCGAGGTCTGCTCGCCTCGGATGATCTCCAGCAGCGGCATCTTGTCGACAGGGGAGAAGAAGTGCAGGCCGATGAAGTCCTTCCTGCGCTGGACGCCCTCGGCCAGCCCCGTGATCGGCAGCGTTGACGTGTTCGAGCCGAGCAGCGCGTCGCCGGCCACGATCGGCTCGATCTCACCGAACACCTGGTGCTTCAACCCGACGTTCTCGAACACGGCCTCGACGACCAGATCGCAGCCGGCCAGGTCGGCGTTGTCGGCGGTGGGCGTGATCCGGGCGAGCACCTCGTCGCGCTTCGTCTCGGTGATCTTGCCGCGCGACACGGCCTTGTCGAGCAGCTTGCGCGAGTAGTCCTTGCCCGTCTCGGCCGCCTCGAGCGAGACGTCCTTGAGCACCACGTCGATGCCGTTTCGCGCTGATACATAGGCGATTCCGGCGCCCATCATGCCGGCTCCGAGCACTGCGACCTTGGTGGCCGTCCGCTTCTCGTAGCCCGAGGGCCGCGAGCCGCCGCCGTTGATCGAGTTCAGGTCGAACCAGAACGCCTTGATCATGTTCTTGGCGACCTGCCCGCGGGCGAGGTCGACGAAGTAGCGGCCCTCGATGCGCAGCGCGGTGTCGATGTCGACCTGGCTGCCCTCGACGGCGGCGCACATGATGTGGTGCGGTGCCGGCATGGGCGCGCCCTTGAGTTGCTTGCGCAGGTTGGCCGGGAACGCCGGCAGCATCGCGGCGAACTTCGGGTTCGACGGGGTGCCGCCCGGGATCTTGTAGCCCGGCTGGTCGTACGGCTGGGCCGCGTCCGGGTTGGCCTTGATCCACTCGCGGGCCTTCGCCAGCATCTCGTCCGGCGTGGCCGCCAGCTCGTGCACGATTCCGGTCTCGACGGCCTCGGCCGCCTTGAGCCGCTGGCCCTGCAGCAGCAGCTTCATCAGCGCGTCGGCGATGCCGAGCAACCGGACCGTGCGGGCCAGGCCACCGGCGCCGGGAAGCAGCCCCAGCGTCACCTCGGGGAAGCCGAACTGCGCCTTCGGGTTGTCCAGCGCGATGCGGTGGTGGCAGGCCAGCGCGATCTCCAGGCCGCCGCCCAGCGCCGCCCCGTTGAGCGCCGCCACGACCGGCTTGCCCAACGTCTCGAGCCGGCGGAAGTTGGCCTTCATCTCCTCGACGCCCTCGCGGAACTGGGCGGCGTTGTCGTCGTCGATCTGGCTGAGCAGGCGCAGATCGCCGCCGGCGAAGAAGGTCTCCTTGGCCGAGGTGACGATCACGCCGGTGATGTCGTCCTTCTCGGCCACCAGGCGCTGCACCGTCGACGCGAGCGACGACCGGAACAGGTCGTTCATCGTGTTGGCCCGCTGGTCCGGGTCGTCCAGCGTCAGGGTGACGATGCCCTCGGCGTCCTTGTCCCAGTTGAACATCAGACCCGCTCCACAATCGTCGCCACGCCCATGCCGCCACCGACGCACAGCGTCGCGAGGCCGCGGCGCAGGTCACGCCGCTCCAGTTCGTCGATCAAGGTGCCGAGGATCATCGCCCCGGTCGCGCCGAGCGGGTGCCCGAGCGCGATCGCGCCGCCGTTCACGTTGACCTTGTCGTGCGGGACGTTCATGTCGCGCAGGAACTTCATGACCACCGCGGCGAACGCCTCGTTCACTTCCCAGAGGTCGATCTGGTCGGCGGTCAGCCCGGCCTTGGCGAGGGCCTTGCGGGCCGACGGCGCCGGACCGGTCAGCATGATGGTCGGCTCCTGGGCGACGACGCCGGTGGCCACGATGCGCGCCCGCGGCGTCAGCCCGTTGTCGCGGCCGGCCTGCTCGCTGCCGATGACGGTCAGCGCGGCGCCGTCGACGATGCCCGACGAGTTGCCGGCCGTGTGCACGTGGTTGATCTTCTCGACCCAGTGGTACTTCTGCTGGGCCACCGCGTCGAAGCCGCCCATGTCGCCGATCGCGGCGAACGACGGCTTGAGGCCGGCCAGCGACTCGGGCGTCGTGCCCGGGCGGGGGAACTCGTCGTGGTCGAGCACCGCGAACCCGTTGCGGTCGAGCACCGGGATCACCGAGCGGCTGAACGCGCCGTCGGCGATGGCCTTGCCGGCCCGCGTCTGCGACTCGGCGGCGAACAGGTCGACGTCGTCCCGGCTGAAGCCCTCGAGCGTGGCGATCAGGTCGGCGCTGATGCCCTGCGGCACGAAGCTGGTCGAGTAGGCCGTCTCGGGGTCCATCGCCCAGGCGCCGCCGTCGGAGGCCATCGGCACGCGCGACATCGACTCGACGCCGCCGGCCAGCAGCAGGTCCTCCCAGCCCGAGCGGATCTTCTGCGCCGCCGTGTTCACGGCCTCCAGGCCGGACGCGCAGAACCGGTTGAGCTGAAAGCCCGGCCCGGACTTCTCCAGCCCGGCGGCCAGCGCCGCGGTGCGGGCGATGTCGGCGCCCTGGTCGCCGATCGGCGAGACCACGCCGAGGATGACGTCCTCGATGCGATCGGGGTCGACCTCGGGGTTGCGCTTGCGGAGTTCGTCGATCAGGCCGACGACGAGCGACACCGGCTTGGACTCGTGCAGGGAACCGTTCTGCTTGCCCTTGCCGCGGGGGGTTCGAACGGCGTCGTAAACGAAGGCTTCTGTGCTCATGACCGTCCTCAGGGGGAACGTGTTGGGACGCATCTCTCGTTCGTGACAGTATCACTGGCACAGTTGTGCGGATAGCATTGTGACTGTGACCACCAGCGCCGGGCCGACCGTCGAGGAGATGACCGTCGACGAGCTGGCTGCCCGCACCGGCATGACGGTGCGCACCGTCCGCTTCTACGCGGGCGAGGGGTTGTTGCCGGCGCCGGTGCGGCGCGGTCGCATCGCCTACTACGGCGCCCAGCACCGCATGCGACTCGAGCTGATCCGCGAGCTGCAAGAGCACGGCTACACACTGGCCGCGATCGAACGGGTGCTGGCGCACATCCCGCACGACGCCTCGCCCGCGGACTTCGCCATGCAGGCGGCGATGTTCGCGCCGTGGATGCCCGAACGCGCCGAGGAGCTCGACCGAGCCACCCTCGAGCGACGCGCCGGGCGACGGCTGTCGCGCGACGACGTCGAGCTGCTGGTGTCGCTCGGGGTGGTCGAGCGCTCGGGGCGCGACTCGTTCCGCACCACGCCGTCCGTGCTCGGCATGGGCCTGGAGCTGATCGAGCTGCCCGTGCCGGCCGCCGTGCTGCGCGAGGCGGCCGACGTGATCCACGAGCACGCCGCCGCCGTCGCCGAGGGCCTGTCCGACGTGTTCCGGCGCGGCATCTGGGAGCCGTTCCGCAGCGGCGACACCGACGAGCGCGACCAGCTGGCCGCCGTTGTCTCGCGGCTGCGCCCGCTGGTCGTGCGCGGCCTGGTGAACGCCTTCGGGCACGCGGCCGACCGCGCCGTGCGCCGCACCGTCGCCGACCGCCACTGACCCCCGGTCTGCCTTGCCCTCCGAGGGCCTGCTGGGAGGGGCGCTGAGCGGTGCGTCCAGACACAAAGTCGCGTCGATACCGGCTGCTGGGCGGCGAGGGTATTGACCTGTCGAGTTGTGTGTGATTCAGTTCGAAGCTGTCGAACCGGTGTGTGATAGCGGGCACAGTGCTGCGCCTGGCTGTCACCCGATCGAACTGATCTTTGCCTTTCGCTCTGCCCTACTTGGTGGGAGTCGACCGTGACTGTGGCGAGTGCGCGAACCGCGGCCTCGACGCCACGAAGTCAACAGATTCACACATCGGCTCACCCGTCCAGCTGAAGGAGATCCGGTGAGAAGACTGACCCGTGCTCTCGTCGCCCTGGTACTGGCGATCCCGCTGATCGCAGTCGTGGTGGCCGCGGCGCCGGCCGGCGCGTCGGACAACGGCGTCGGGCGCACGCCGTTGCTGGGCTGGAGCAGCTGGAGCTTCGTCCGCTCGCACCCGACGGCGGCCAAGATCGAGGCGCAGGCCGACGCCCTGAAGAGCAGTGGCCTGACCGGTGTCGGGTACACCAACGTCAACCTCGACGACTTCTGGTACATCTGTCCGGGCAGCCAGGGCCCGAACGTGGACCAGTTCGGCCGGTGGGTCATCGATCCCACGAAGTTCGCGCCGAGCGGCTCGGAGAACGGCATCCAGGCCGTCGCCGACCACGTGCACGGGCTGGGCCTGAAGTTCGGCCTGTACGTCACGCCCGGGATCTCCAAGCAGGCCGTCGCGCAGAACAGCGCCATCGAGGGCACGCCGTACCACGCCGACGACATCGCCACGACCGCCACCGAGAACAACTACAACTGCCGGGGCATGGTCGGCATCGACTACAGCAAGCCCGGCGCGCAGGAGTTCATCAACTCGTGGGCGAACCAGTTCGCCTCGTGGGGCGTCGACTACGTCAAGCTCGACGGCGTCGGCTCGTTCGACATCCCGGACGTGCAGGCCTGGTCGACCGGGCTGCGCCAGACCGGGCGGCCCATCCACCTGGAGCTGTCGAACAGCCTCAACATCAACAACGCCAGCACGTGGTCGCAGCTGTCCAACGGCTGGCGCACCGGCGGCGACGTCGAGTGCTACTGCGGGTCCGACGCGAACGGCGACCCGTACCCGCTGACCGACTGGAACCACGTGTCGGGGCGGTTCAACCAGGTCGCCGCGTGGGCGCCGTACGGCGGTCCCGGAGGGTTCAACGACTACGACTCGATCGAGGTCGGCAACGGTGACCGGGACGGCCTGACTCCCGACGAGCGCAGGACGCAGATGAGCCTGTGGGCGCTGGCCGCGTCGCCGTTCATCCTGGGCACCGACCTGACCCACCTCGACCCGGCCGACCTCCCGCTGCTGAAGAACACCGACGTGCTCGCCGTCGACCAGGACTCCATCGACGCGACCCGTGTCGTCAACGCGAACGGTCAGCAGATCTTCACCAAGACCGAGTCCAACGGTGACGTGATCGTCGGCCTGTTCAACACCAACGCCGCGCCGCAGACGATCAACACGTCGGCGTCGGCCCTGGGCCTGCCCGGCGGGTACACCGGATACAACGTCAAGGACCTCTGGACGCACCAGAGCACCGAGACGGCCGGCGTCATCGGCGCGAGCGTGCCGGCGCACGGCGTCGCGCTCTACCGGGTCACCCCGATCAACAACCCGACGCAGGCGCCGCCGAACGTCACGCTCAGCCTCGGCGGGCTGACTGCGGTCACCGCCGGGCAGCCGGCCACGGCGACCGCGACGTTCACCGACAACGGCGTGCTGCCGGCCCAGCACGTTCAGCTGAGCCTGGCTGCTCCGGCCGGCTGGACGGTCGCGCCGACCTCGCCGTCGTCGTTCGGAGCGGTCGAGAGCGGCCAGACCGTTCAGTCGACGTTCCGGGTCGTGGCGCCGGTGCCGAACGGGCTGTTCGAGTCCGACCCGCTCACCGCGACGGCCGCCTACACGTGGTCCGGCGGGACGGCGCGGCCCGCCAGTGTCACGACGACGGTCAGCAACAGCCCACCGGTCCAGTCCCCGTACCGGACGTTCTCGTCGGCCGGTGACGCGCCGGCGTCGTTCGGGCAGCAGGGCACGCAGTTCGGCATCTCGGGAGCGGGCGCCGACCTGTTCTCGGGTGCCGACGCGTACAGCAGCGTCTACCTGCCCGGTGCCGTGAGCAGCACGTCGACCGTCGACACCGAGGTCGTCTCGCAGCAGAACCTCACCGGGTTCGGCAAGGCCGGCATCATCGTGCGCAACTCGATGACCGGGTCGGGCACGACACCGGAGGGCGTGATCCTGTTCGAGTCGCCGTCGGGCGGAGTCCAGCTGGAGTGGACCAACGACGGCGGCACGTTCATCAACTCGGTCACGCCGTCGAACGGCACCATCCCCAAGACGCTGCCGGTCTGGCTGCGCCTGGTGCGCGACGGCTCGACGTACACCGGCTACTTCTCGCCCGACAACCACAACTGGCTGCGCGTCGGGACGGCCACCGTTCCGGGCCAGGCCGACACGCAGGACGCCGGCCTGTTCGTCACGTCGCACGCCTCCGGGTCGCCGGCCCAGGTCGTGTTCGACGGGCTGCAGGCCTCGTCCGGGGCCAACGCGCCGGCCCTCGCGACCTCCTACGAGGCCGAGTCGGCGGCCAACACGGTCGCCGGCGGCGCCCGCCTGTCCAGCTGCGCGGGCTGCTCGGGCGGCCGCAAGGTCGGCTTCGTCGGCAGCGGCGGCACGGTGACGTTCAACGGTGTCGCGGCGCCGGCCGACGGCACGTACTGGCTGACGATCTACTACGCCGACGGCGACGGCCGGCAGGCCCAGCTGATCGTCAACGGCGCTACCGTGCAGACGCTGTCGTTCACCCCGACCGGCGACTTCAACACGGTGGGGGCGATGACCGTCGCGGTGCCGCTGCACGCCGGCGCCAACACGATCGAGTTCGCCAACCCGTCCGCGTTCGCGCCGGACTTCGACCGCATCCTCGTCGCGCCTACGGCGAGCTGATGTCGAAGTTCCGGCTGTTGCTGGGTGCCGCGGCGGTAGTCCTGGCCGCCGCGGCACCCGTTACAGCGCGCGCCGCCGGTACGGGTGGGGCGGCGACGCCGTATCTCGGCTGGTCGTCGTGGAGCACCTTCCGCTGCGCCATCAGCGACCAGCTCATCCGGTCGCAGGCGCAGGCGCTGCACGAACAGCTGCAGGTGCACGGGTACCAATACGTCAACGTCGACTCCGACTGCGCGAACTTCGTCGACGGCAACGGCCGCAAGATCTACGACCCGGCCAAGTTCCCGAACGGCATCGCACCGGTCGCCTCGTACGTGCACGGGCTGGGCCTCAAGCTCGGCGTGTACGCGTATCCGGGAATCCCGATCCCGGCCGTCGAGGCCAACACCCCGATCGCCGGAACCCCTTACCACGCAAGGGACATCGTCTTCCCACCCGACGGCACACACCCGGGCAACGACCTGTGCCAGTACGGCAACACGTTCCAGAACACGTGCCGCATCGACTACTCCAAGCCCGGCGCGCAGGCGTTCATCGACTCGTGGGCCGACCTGCTCGCCTCGTGGGGCGCCGACCTGCTCAAGCTCGACGCCGTCTCACCCGGATCGAGCACGTCCAGCTATGACACCCGGCCGGATGTCCAGGCGTGGTCGCAGGCGCTGGCGCGCAGCGGGCGCACGATCCAGCTCATCCTGTCCTGGCATCTCGACGCCGGCAACGCGCCGTTCTGGCAGGCCAATGCGAACGGGTGGCGGACCGACGACGACATCGAGTGCTACAACACCTGCCAGACGCTGACCACGTGGTCCAACCCGTTCGGGTACACCCGCGACACGATCGTCTCGCGGTTCTTCGACGCGGTGCCGTGGGCGTCCTTCGCCGGTCCGGGTGGCTGGAGCAACCTGGACTCGCTGCTCGTCGGCAACGGTGCGGCCGACGGGCTCAGTGACGTCGAGCGCCGCTCCGCGATGACGCTCTGGGCCATCGCGGGCGCTCCGTTGTACAGCGGCGACGACCTCACGAAGCTCGACGGCACCGGGCGGGCGCTGCTCACCAACGACCGCGTGATCGCCGTCGACCAGGCTGGCGTCGCCGGGCATCTGGTCGGCGCGCAGCCGCCCTACCACGACTGGTCCGACCAGCCGGTCTGGCTGGCCCACGAGCCGGATGGTTCCTACGCGGTCGCGCTGTTCAACTTGGCCGGCGTCCCGGAGCCGGTCACCGCGAACTGGGCCGACCTCGGCTTCTGCGGCACCGGTGACGTCGCCGACGTATGGAGTGGCGAGGGTCTCGGCCACCACCGCGACGGCCTCACCCAGACCTTGCCGGCGCACGGGTCGAGCCTGCTTCGGGTGCGGCCGATCGCCGCCGGTCCGTGCCCGCCGGCGCAGCCGACTCCGGTGACCGGGTCGTACGAGGCCGAGGACCCGGCCAACACGCTGACCCCGCCGGCGTCCGTGGCGAGCTGCGGCGGCTGCGCGGGCGGACAGAAGGTGGGCAACCTCTTCGACGGCGGCGCCGTGCGGTTCAACGCGGTGACGGTGCCCCGCGGTGGCACGTACACGCTGACGATCCGCTACGCGGCCGACGACGAGCGAACCGGGTACGTGCGCGTGAACGGCGGGGCCGAGCAGCTGGTCGGCTTCTTCCCGCGCACCGGCAGCTGGGACGAGGCTGGCAGCTACCGCATCCTCATCCGCCTGCACGCCGGGACGAACACGATCACGTACCTCACCCACGCCGGGCCGGGCGACTTCCCCGGCCCGCGCACCTATTCGCCCGACCTCGACGGCATCACCGTCGCGCTGACCGGCTAACGCAGGTACGCCCGGGCAACTCGCTGCACGAACTGGTGCACCCCGTCCTCGGCGGGGGCGAGTGGCCCGGGTACGGCGTGGGGCGAGCGCAGGCCGCGCTGCACCGACTCGCAGGCCGCCCAATCCTGCCGGTTGGTCAGGTCCCAAAAGTCGACGGCGTAGGCGGGATCGGCCTCGCCGGGGAACGCCCAGATGCACTCGATGCGGGTGCGGTCGACCGCGAGCGGCGTCAGACGATGCGTCATGACGTAGTCCGGGTGCAGGCTGATCAGCAGGTTCGGGAAGCCGACCAGGTACATGACGGTGCGGCGTTCCCGTTCGGACAGCCCCTCCAGCACGGTCCCGCCGCTGCGCCCGTCCAGCGACATCGTCTCGACGCCGTCGCGCAGCGTCATGGACCCACCGAGCCACGCTCCGTCCGGCTCGAAGTTGTCGCCACTGGTGGGCGGGCTGACCCGGCACAGCTCGGGGTGGATCACCGAGCAGTGGTAGCACTCCTGGTAGTTCTCGATGACGATCTTCCAGTTCGCCGCGACGACGTAGTCGTGCCGGGCCGCGACCCGCAGCTGCTCCGGCGCGTACGGCGCGACGATCGGCTCGATGGCGCCGATGTAGTCGTCGAAGTCGGGGGAGTCACCGGCCGGGTCGATGAAGATCCAGCCGTGCCAGTCGAGCAGCCGGATCGGGGCCAGCCCGAACTGCGCCGGGTCGAAGCCGTCGACGCCGCGGTAGCCGGGCGCGCCGCGCAGCGTGCCGTCCAGGCGGTACGTCCAGGCGTGGTAAGGGCACACGATCGCGTCGCCCGAACTGCTCGCGTCGCAGGGCAGCAGCTCGTGCCCGCGGTGCCGGCAGGTGTTCGCGAACGCCCGCAGCCGGCCATCGGCGCCACGCACGACCAGCACGCCGCCCGAGCCGGTGTCGACCGCCCGGCGGGCTCCGGGCTCGGCCAGGTCGGCCGAGTGGCCCACACACATCCAGCGGTTGAAGAAGTTGGCCCGCTCCCACTCGAGCACGGCCGGGTCGACGTACGCGGTCCGCGGCAACATCCGGGCCGATCCCAGTTCGGCCAGCGCGCCGCGCAGCGCGGCGGGGTCGATGGGAGCCGGCACGCCCGCCACGCTACTTGCGGTTGACGCAGAGCTGATCGTCGCGGGGAATGCTGTTGTCCTCGGGTACCGCGCAGATCGGCTTGAGCTTCTTGCCGATCGCCGTACCGAGCAGGGGGAGCGGCTGGGAATCCTGCTTCTCCGGGACGCTGACCTCGACGTAGACGGACCGGTCGATGACCGTCCAGACGGTGGCCGTCTTCTGCT
>Ga0081455_10004335_pt1 | contig 15972 bp, 16 predicted proteins | sample TabmetS3T2R1_FD_70207 | JGI IMG/M metagenome (GOLD analysis project Ga0081455, IMG submission 70207) | Tabebuia heterophylla rhizosphere microbial communities from the University of Puerto Rico - S3T2R1 | ecosystem: Host-associated > Plants > Roots > Rhizosphere ... | reverse complement strand
CGCCCTTTTTGTCCGGTTTGTTTTCATCCCTAGGAAGGAAACTAATTTTCTCTACTTTTCTGATTATTCCACCGGCTTGAAGAATTTCTTCCTCATTTAAAAAGTCCATTCTTGCTTTATTACCATTTGGAAATATAAGCCAGCGTCTTAGGAAAGCTTCGGGATGCACTATGATTTCAATTGGTTTTTCTATTCTTTTCAGAGTACTGATTAGTCCTGAAATGTGGTCAAAATGTCCCGTCACTTAATATTATTGTCTCAATATCTGTCAGATTAATTCCTAATACATCGGAATTATGAACTATGCCATCTTTACTAGCTCCAGTATCAAATAGAAACTTGTTGGTCTTGATCGACTTACCACGGGCATAAGTTATTTCTAGCATAGCTGAGAATCCACGTTCGGCTATAGGGGACTCGGCGATCCTTTTATTACTTATCATGGAGGGCCGTTTTACTATGGATGTACTAGGAAGTAACCTATCAGTAATATTGTCTACTAGGATTGTTATCTTTACACTATCAATTTCTTGTAGATTCAATTATAATTATTATTTATCAAGTAATGCTTCATAAATAATGTAACCGATTGTTAGTTTTCTGTTGCTGAAATGACAGCCAGACCTCCGCCGTAATGACTTTAACAAAATTTAAAGGGACTAAACATTGTACATTCATTGTGTTGCGCAGACTTATGTCAAAACAGATTTCAGGGATTTTAACTCTCAGCCTGTTCTCGGTAATTCTCGTTTTGACGTATGTGAAAATTGATAGTATGGCAAATCCATTGGGACAAGTGGTAAATGCACTATCAGATGAAGTATTGTCATTAAGACCTGTTCAATTTGGCTTTTTGTCGGAACTTTCTCCATCTGAAAAAGCTGCCTCAGCATCAGGATCCTGTGCTCTTACACCATCCATTAAACTAAATGGTACTCCTCAGCAGACTGAGGGTCCATACTTTGTAGACAAAATGCCTGATCGCTCCGATATAAGATCAGATAGTTCTGATGGCTCAATAAATGAAGGAATTCCATTGCGTCTAACCATTCACGTATATGATGTAGATAAAGGCTTATGTGTTCCTCTGAGAGGCGTAAAAGTAGATATTTGGCATACAGATTCACAAGGTGTCTATTCAGCAGTTAAGGACATGGGTACCTCGGGAAGGAATTTCCTTCGGGGATATCAAGTGACAGATGGTAACGGGACTGCTGAATTTACAACTATTTATCCAGGTTGGTATGAAGGCAGAACAATCCATATTCATGATAAGGTTCGTGTGTTCAACGGATCAAAGACAAACTTGGAATGGACAAGCCAGCTTTACTTTAACAATTCCATGAATCAACAAGTAAGCAAAGAAGTTCCATATAGTAACCATGGTCCTCCTAAAATTACAAATGAGGACGATATTGTTTATAGTCAAGGCTCAGTTGATGGGCTAATCGATAGAAATAGTGGAGAACAGCTAATTGTCAATTTAACAAGAGACGGTGTTGGATACCTTGGAGAGTTCAATATTGTATTAAACGCAGACAAAAAATAAATATGTTTGATAAGAACCACAACCCTAAATATTAGATGATTAAATAAAATTTTGTTTATCATCTATCACCAGGTTTTCGCGTTCATATTGCATTCTAAATATTTCTACAATAATTGCAACATTTTCTTGCTTATCCATCCTGACTACGGGAAGATATGATGCAGCGAAGTACGACCTGTTTCAATAAGCTAGTTATTCTTCTTGATAAGCCTTTGTTAAGGCATTAATGTCAAGCTTGTGCATTTGTAGCATTGCCTTCATGATTCTTTCCGTTTTGTTAGAATCTTTGTCTTGTAGCATCGTTATCAAAACAGTTGGAACAACTTGCCACGAAACTCCAAATTTGTCCTTGAGCCATCCGCATTGCTGGGCATTTTTATCACCACCTTCAGAAAGCTTTTCCCAGTAATAATCAACTTGTTCCTGTGTTTCACAGTAGATTTGGAAAGATATCGCTTCATTAAATTTAAAGATTGGTCCACCATTAAGGGCCAAAAATTTTTGTCCCTCGATTTCAAAGTCAATTGTCATTACAGTTCCTTCCTCTTTTTTATGAATCTCATATCCCTCTTTTCCGTATCGTGTAACGTTACCAATCTTTCCATTCTTAAAAACTGAGATATAAAATTCCACTGCCTCCTCGGCATTATTATCAAACCACAAACACGGACTAATTTTTTGCATTTTGCATCTAAAGTTATAATCCATCAATACTATAAATACATGTATTGACTCGATGTATAGTAAAGGATGCTTACACAAGTTAGAATGCTCATTGTGTTCATGACAGTATAGTTCAATCTCCTTTCTGGAAGGATTGAATTTGTAAATCTGTTTTTAGTCTAATTTAATTTTAGTTATTTTGTAGCTTTAAACTAGAGAAGTATTGTACCTCATACCATTATATCTAAATTATTTTCCTTCATGAAGAGGATCGGACTGAAGGCATTGAAGAAAAATGGAGATCCTGAAAATGATAATGGGGAAACTGGTCCCTGAGTCATGAACGAATACTTTCTGGTCTTTGTATTGAAAGAACTTGCCGGATCGGTAAATGTCCTATACAAATCGATAGCTTTTTCATCAGATACTAGTTCTCTAAGTGTGACTAAATCATTACCTAGTGAGAGGCCAAATCCAAAGAAAATAATTCTTAGTTGCTGCAGTATATCCCTGTGGATACTAGATAATGATGTGCTGATAAACAACCATCCTAATCCATACTTTCTTGTGGTCCTCACCGCATCAAGCAAAGTTAGTCTCAATTGTTCAAGATTTGTATCCGTGAATTCGTCTTTCCTAGCGTATCTATGTGCTTCGTCCAGAACAACTAGCGTATTTAATGAAGTGTTCTTCTGCCAGGTTTTTTCTCCTAGACTAACCAACCCTCTAAGTAATCGCTTCAGTATTAAGGATTGAATCGTTTCATTCCAGTATTTCAGTTGCATCTTGTGAGCAGTTTGTTCAGAAAGATCTATTACAATAAGTGGTTTTAATTTCCAAGAAAATTTCTCTAAAAGATCATCAATCGTTAATGCATCGTGTCTGTTTTCAAACAGACTACAAATTGGAGTCCAGAATTGAGAATACAAATTATCTAAATTTTTTTGATCCAAACTAGAAACAAGGTTATTTAGTCTCTTCCTTGGTTCTGGAGTTGAAAATATGAGAATCTGGACTTCTTCCTTCCGCAATTCATTTATGAAAAGGTCAAAGGACTCTCTTTTTATCAAGTTAGTTAATGATGTTTTATTTCTAAGTTTGGGTATCAATGCGTCTACGGCAAATCTCCTGTTTGCGCCATTAATTGTTAATTGATGAAAGAATTGTGATTGCAATAAGATTTCTTCAAACAACGTCCATCTATCTAAAACAAGATTTCTGACGTTAATTGCCAGAACTTCTTTATTGAGAGAGTTCATAATTTTTTTCATACTGAAATTAGAACCGTAGTTCTGATATTTCTTGTCCGTATTATTGTTGTAATCATTTGCGAAACTCTTAGAAAACTCCCCGACAGGATCCATTACTAATAATCCCATATGAGGAAATTTGGAATATGCTGTCAGAATCATTTTTGCCAATGTTGATTTTCCAGATCCAGTTATTCCGAAGATTCCTAAATGATAGGCTTCACCTGCACCGCTTTCCCCATAATCAAAATGCTTAAACCACATTGGCAATTTAGTTTTGGATCCATAACTATTCCCCAAATAGAACAAACTGTTCTTTTGCTTTTCTAAAATAGTACTTAAAATATTATCATTTACCTGATAAACATACGTCCCCGTAGGTGGCACCGTTCCTAATAAACTGGGTTCAACTAGATCTTCAGAACTAGTAAATATTGCGCTACAAAGTAACTTTCCCACATGAACATCCTGTATACCACTAATAGGATTAACTGATCCTCTTTTTCTTGCCACAGACTTTATCGTAGGATCCTCCAATAAAAAGTTCTTTAACGCGATTTCTATTATTTGACCAATTGCATAATGATTTTTAGAATCCTGTAAATATTTGAAAATAGCCAATTCACCAACAAGTTGTCTTGTGACCGAAGATTCTAATACATCTAGAGAAAGTTCGATTGTAGAAGAAGGTGATCCAATTGTTCCTAATATGGAACTATCTTTTAACAAGCAATTTATCTTTTTATCAATAGTATTTTCTAAACTTATTTCCAAAATTATGATCCGCCTTCCGTTCTGTATGAATGCATTAGAAAAAATATATCTTTTTCATTGTGATCATTTAACTGTGTCATTTGGTTCATTATGATTTGTTTATAAGCTGGAATGGCTGGGGCCATATGTTTAGCTATTCTATCAGCCATATATAGTGGGAAAGGTTCCATGATAGAGGGTGTCTGGCATTGATCCTTTATGTTGATTAAAATGGAATTTAGTTTCGTTTCATCCCCAGCCATTGCGGATGGCACTTCAATTCTTAGCGCGGGACACCAAGGGTGCGGTTTGTAATAAATTACAGATAGGTTTTTTATTCCTGAAATTACTTGCTGCATCAAGACTCGAAGTTCTTCATCCTCATATGGTAACCTTACATGCCATCCTTCTTCGCTTGTAAATAATTTTGGACGTGTAAATTCTCCTGGATCCAATATCAAGGTTAGAATTGCTCTATCATCATAGTTCTCAGGCCATTGAAGGTTTTTACCTATGTCATTCCTAGAAGTATATTTTGGTATTCCGAGATAATATTTGTAAGTGTCTTTCAAGTCCAAAATTTTCTTATATGAAATCAAAAAATCTTTAAAATCTTCCCTAATTTTGTCAGAAGACTTTGAATTAAGATTTTCTATAAAATTGATAGCCTTGTACATATGTATTAATGCAGTCGTAAGGGACCCGTCAAGATATACTATATCGTATGGGGCATTTGCTGCTAGTTTGATTTCCATTTCTAGCATAATTGCTCTTGCTGAAATCATATTTTCAGGATTATGTTTTTCTGGGTAAACAAACACATCATGGTTGGGTGCAATCCGTTTTCCATTTTCTAATTCATTTATACCCTCTACTCCGACAGCAGCCGCAAATAATAAATCCGTTCCCAAGAGACGATCTACAGCATAGGCTCCATCTACTCCACCCGAAACTAATGGCTTAATATTCCCAAAATTAATATCATTATCTAGCAGTCCTATTTGTTCGAGTTGCAGACGGAATTTCTCTCTTCTACGATTAATATCATGCATGGAGCTTTGAAGGATGTCTCCAATTTCGTTAGTTTTCTGTAACATCTGTTCTACTAAAGAAGCAGGAATTTCCAGAAAAGATGGTGAATCGACTTCATACATTGTTATTTAGCACATTACTACTCAATTTTACCGAAAAGGTGTCATAATGAGTCAAATCTACTATAGGCGTTGATATCAGCTTTGTCTGAACGATCATGTTTTTTACGCCTTATAGTCACTCTGAACTTAGCTTTATGCTTTTCTGATAAATCAATATATTTTACTACTTGATCTGAATACAAGTCTTTCTAGAATTTCTAACCTTATTCTGATCTGTTTAACATTAACGACGTTCTGATAAAAGTTTAACCAAATTTTGGGAGTAGAAGTAAAATAGAATAAAATAGAATACTGAACAGTACATTTGTATCTAATAATTTAAATATACCTCAGATAAGGAACTATATGCCTCAAAGAATAAAAATTTCTATACCACCTAAATACAAATCATCAGGACCAAACATGGAAATTGAGGTCGAAGTAGATCATGTTGCAAACCTCGATACTGTGATTGAAAGAGCATTAGAAACCATGAAGTTACTAGAATCTGAAGAAGTACAAGAATTAGTGCAAGAAAAGTATGAAAGAAGAAAAAGAGAAAGGGCCGGACAAGAGCTAGCTTAAAATTCTCAAATTTTTTATTTTTCTATTCTAATATTATCATAACATTTTCTGTATAACACACTATCAAGTATTGGTCTATCCTAGACATGTTAGATCCTACCGTAAATTCAAATACTTCAGTGCAGATTTTGTATCACTTTTGAATGAAGATTAAATCAGGTATAACCATACTTAAATAATCAAAAAGTGCTGATGTTTTTAAAGCGAGGAAATTAGATTAAATGAGCTTACCTGCTTATATCGCCTGTATCTGGATCCACGCCCATACTTCTCATTCGTTCATAACTTTCAATGATTCTCTTCCTAATATTGGTGCCTATTGGAGTCACTAGACCTAATTCAGACAGTAATTTTGCATTTTCTCGTATATCATAATTGAGTTGAGATATCAATTTGGCATCCTGATTTTCGGTTGCTTTCTCTGTTTCGACGAAGAATTGTTTTAAACGGTCGTCTTGTACCTTATGCAAATCTTCTATTAGTTTTTTATGATGTTGGACAAAACCTACTTTAGTAAACCAGATTCCCCAAGTCTGGTACGAGACATCGTTTAAGAGTTTAGAGCTTACTATCTGTCCAGCTCCGATTATCTCTTCTCTAATTTTGGCACCATCTGGCGTGGTATCATTCTTGAGGTACTCTCCTACCTCATCTAATGCACTTTCTATAATTATTAATTCTTCTTCTGAAACTGGAATTTCTTTAAGCATAGGCAATTTATTGTAGCCTTTAGAGATATTTTAGGCTTATGCGGTTATATCTTATTGTTACCAATCAGAATTGGAGTCATCCTTACAAAGACAACACGGGAAGTTACTTTTTTTAAGAGAAACATATCATTTTTTGCATCAAGATAAAGTACAGTAATAATATAGTCTCTTGAACGGTAAGATTTAGGGATGTTAAATAACTTTACGTTAATTCGAAATTCAGAATACTATCATCATTCATTTCTTCCAATTTAGACCCTATAATCACTATTTCAGGAAATTTAATATCCATGTTTTATGGCAGATAACTAGAGTGAATTCCAACTGACCAAAACTAAACGTAAAGCGATGATTTTGAGTATTTTAATAGCTGGACTTGGCCAAATGTATGTTGGAAATTTTACTAGAGGTACTATTATCCTTATATCGGGAGTAGCTATACTTTTTTTTTCTCATTTAATTCTGAATGCCTTTGAATTAATTCCTCCTTTTATATTCTATATATGGCAGATTTTTGATGCAGGCAGGGAGTATAATAAAAGACGATATTATGCTGTGCAAGGAAGTATAGCATGTATGGATTGTGATTGGAGTAACTCTAGTTCTTCAGAATATTGTACTAGATGTGGAAAGAGGATTCAGAAAGGTTGTACTAATTGTAATACTCTCAACATAATAGGTGTTTCATTTTGTGGTAAATGTGGAAAAAATTTAAGTTCCTAGATTGCAGAGTCGGTACTGGTGTCATCTGTCCCTAATTGAATGCTAGATTCAGACATGCCGGATTTTAGCTAATTCAGAAGAAAAATTATCTAAAGTTCATCCATATTCCACATAAACTTTAAGGCCGCATAGCATTTGCATTCATTCTTTGGAGTGACAGTACGACTCATCTAGGGATTCCTGGTTATCTTTCCAACCTGACTCCTTAATCTTAATGAGAGTTGAATCTTTGTCAAGTGCTTCCAATGTTATCTCAACAATACAATTCTTATATATTAGAAAATTCTAATAGCGGTAATGAATTCAAGGTTATTTTTATCTGTGACAGTCTCATCCATTGCTTTTATCTTTGTAGTATTTTTAGAACTATCAGCATTAATTGTTGTTAATGGAGAATCCGTAGTACCAACTATACCAATTACAAATTCACCTGAAGATACCAAACCATTTTTGAAAACCGTGCAGGATACAACGTTGCCAGTGGATACTACACCACCTATTGTAACCGTTCCGGAAGACATGATCGTCGAAGCAACCGGTCCTGAAGGCAGAATAGTAAATTATAAGTCCACTGCGACAGACACTGTCGATGGAAATCTTGCTACAGTTTGCAATCCAAATTCAGGCTCCATGTTTGCCCTCGGTCAGACAAGAGTGGAGTGTACTGCAACCGACAAGACTGGTAACACTGGTAAGAATGAATTTATCATTACTGTTAGGGATACCACTCCTCCTGAAACCATGTTAGGGAATGTAACGGTTGGCTGGTTGGGTTCAATAACCTCTGGTGATACGACTCCATCTGTGGATATTAATTTTGACTTTAACGGTACCGACTTGGTAGGGATAAGCCACTATGAATGTCGATTAGACAATGGAGCGTGGAAGTCAGCGCATACTCTGTCAGACATATCAGGTGAAAAAATTAACAACTGTACTTATACGGGCGTGCGTGATCCGGGCAGCCATAACTTTGAAGTGAGAGCTGTTGACACTTCTGGAAATAAGGATCCTAGTCCAGCTAGCTTTACGTGGAACATAGAATCACCGGTTAACGCCATCCAGGGATTGATCACCCAAGTAAACAGTATTTACCAGTCTCTCAACTTGGATCCTGCACTTCACCAAGCAGTAGAAGACTTATCCGACAAATCGATCTCCAATGATGGCAACTCATGTTATATGCTCGACTCATTTATGAATGAAATCAAAGTTCAGAATATGATTGGAAGTTTGAGTTTAACTGATCTTAATGATTTTGCTAAGACCACACTTGCAATCATGGACAACATCGGCTGTCCCCCACCAGTTGCAGATGCGGGTTCGCCCCAGAGTGTTGATGCGGGAGAAAAAGATGTGATGTTGGATGGAAGTGATTCCTTTTATGCTGATAATCCAACTAGTTTCAAATGGAAGCAAATTGGCGGAAGTCCTACAGTAGAGATCAGAAACTCTGGAAAGGTAAAGGCTTCTTTTAATGCTCCTACCTCTGATCAATTCAAAGATGCTGGAACTAGCACTACGCTGACGTTTGAGTTGACCGTGGCGGGCGCCGGAGACCTAAAGTCAACCGCTATTACGGCGGTAAAAGTAAATGCAGTAATTACTCCACCGGTTCAACAACCTGCCGTAAATACTCCACCAGCTGCCAAATCACAGAGTGTTACCACAAACCTGGATACACCTGCATCAATAACCCTTGATGCTACTGATGAGGATGGTGATAGCTTGACCTATTCGCTAACATCTTCACCCAAACACGGATCACTGAGCTCCTTTGATAAAGATACTGGATCAGTTGTTTACAATCCAAAAAGTGGGTATTCAGGTTCAGATAGTTTTACATTTACTGCGAACGATGAAAGTTCAACTAGTAATACTGCCAAGGTCTCCATAACTGTCAGTCCTGTAACACATATTAATACTCCACCAGCCGCCAAATCACAGAGCGTTACCACTAATAGGGATGCATCTGCATCAATAACCCTTGAAGCTACTGATAAGGATGGTGATAGCTTGACCTATTCGCTAACATCTTCGCCCAAACATGGATCACTGAGCTCCTTTGATAAAGATACTGGATCAGTTGTTTACAATCCAAAAAGTGGGTATACAGGATCAGATAGTTTTACATTCACTGCGAACGATGAAAGTTCAACTAGTAATACTGCCAAGGTCTCCATAACTGTCAGTCCTGTAACACAGAATAATACCACGGCGGCTCCTGAAAATGAAAACAAAAGTTCAATGTCTAATACAACATCTCTGTCTAATACAACATCTCTGTCTAATACAACATCTCTGTCTAATACAACATCTCGATCTTCTAATGAGAAAGATTAGATAACCCACGCTCTGAACCGCCAAACCCAATTATAGAACTAGAACAGGTGAGCATGCTTTCTGAATAGTGTATAATTTCATTTTTCTTTCTCAGGTGTGCATCATTGAAATTACCTACCAAGCGGGAAATGTAATTTCCCCCACTCCCCACAAATTGAACCATCTTCCAGCCATTCATCACATTTTTTACATTAAGATTTTTTATTTTGGAATTCATTCTGGATGGTAAGATATGCATATATGGCCTTTTCAACAGTAACATCTATGTCCTGGGATGTCACTCTTTCATACATAGGTATCCTAGCATTATTTAATCATAATTATATCCCTTCTTTTAATAGACCTATGGTAAAAGGGATTGTTTTGATGTCCCAATTTAGCCTCCCACTAGGCTTCAATTGTTCACTAAGAATCTTTGGAAACACTGATATCTTTTGTTAGGGATGAGTGACCAGTACGGATTCACTGGAATGACTAAATCTTATATTTTCGATTGCAGTGTATTGTTATTAGTAGGGATATGAAGCTGTGATCTCGACTCAGACAATGATTTTATGGGTATTAGCAATTGGCGTGATTGGAGCCTGGATATTGCAGTGCTATCAGAGACGAAAACGCAGGGCAGCCATCGAGAACGAGAGGAAGAGTTGGACAGATTTAAAGTGAACTAATTTTTCGTTACCATTTGAGTATTTGATAGTAAAGTAATGTAGAGAGAATTCCACCTATGACTAGGGCGGCACAACCACATATAATCAATAACGTTCCACTTCTCATGAGTGCATAGATTTAGATGTTACTATAAATACTTTATATTCCAGCAAAATTTTAATACTTTAATTTGAGCCATCGTTTACCTAATTTATGTTTATTTCAACAATATGTTAACTTAGAAACGTAATCAAGGAAAGAATTGATGAAATACATAGATGAAAGTAAAATATTAACAGCTCTCTTTTATACTATAAAGGACTAATTGTTATTAATGTATCAAAAAATAGGAATTCTAGCCGTGTTAGCAAGTATACTCTTATCGGCAGCGCTCCTTGCGACCCCGACTTTTAAGGTGGCAAATGCTCAAGGGAATCAGACTCAGGGAAACCAGACTATGGGGAGCCAAGCTCAGGGAGTAGACGTCGATAAATGGATAGTGGTCTTGAAAAGTAGCAATCCAACCTTGAAGGATATACAACAAAGTCCAGACGTGAAAGACGCCATTGGAAAGATCAAAGCAATGCAAGACCCAAAGGAAGCTATTAAGACCCTAGACGCTTTGTATGCGTTGCAACAGCTGATGAACTTAAAGTCTCTGAAGGAAGCTCAATAATTATTTCAAGTCTCCTTTCCTTTTTTTTGATGAGGATGCAATCATTAGTAACGATAATGTTTATTTGATTAAACGTTCAGTTACTTTATGCAAGTCCCAAATCTAAGATCATCATTAGTTCTGCTAATTCTTTTAATACCAACATTTGTCCATTTTATCACTAGTATGCTTCAATAGTTTTAAAATTTGGGAACAATCTGATAACCCCAGTATAAGACGCATTAAATTATTTGGTGTGTCTCCGTATGAGCATTGACATTTAAGTTATGATTATTCATAATCCATGGAGGAGGATAGTACTGGGAATTTCCTACTTCATATTCACAATAGCGTCATCCATGGGTGCAAAAACTTGAATACGCTCGTTACCCCTGTCAACAACGTACATGTTACCTTCAGAATCTATAGTTACATGTTCTGGTTTTGAAAATTGACCGTCTCCTAAAGCTAGGGGACCAGGGCCATCTGGATCCACGCAACCTTCCCCGGTAGATAGCAGGCAGCCGGTACCAACCTTGCCTAGAAAGCGCCCGTTTAGATCAAATATTTGTATTCGAGGATTGTCTGCTCCATCAACAAGATATACATGATCATTCGAATCTATCCAAAGGTGTTCCTGAGGAAGGCTAAATTGACCATCAGCCTTTCCCACAGTCCCCCATTTCCGTAAAAACTTTCCGTCCTTATCAAATATTTGAACCCCTGGTCTTTCTAGCTCATCAACATACACATTACCCTTTGAGTCGAAGCCTATTGCATGAGGAAGTTTGAATTGTCCATTTGCAGTGCCCTCGGAGCCCCATTTTGTAATGAACGTGAAATTCCTGTCAAACTTCTCGATCCGATTATTGTATGTATCTGTGACATAGATGTCACCTGTACGTGGCTCTATCCGAACATCTTCCGGTCTATGAAATTGTCCATCGAGTTTGCCTTTAGTACCGTACTTTGCCAGAAAAGTACCGTTCGTATCAAACTTCTGGATGCGTGAATTCTCTCTATCAGCTACATAAATATTATCTAAATCGTCTATGGCTATACTATACGGAATACTAAACTGACCGTTTTTGTCACCTTTTGAACCCCATGTTTTAATGAATGTTCCATTGTGAGTAAATTTCTGGATACGATTGTTATCCCTATCACTCACATAGACGTTCCCCATGGAATCAAAGGCTATGTCATGAGGTCTATTAAATTGGCCAGGACCTGTACCAAATGAACCCCATTTTTCAATAAATGAGTAATTCGATGATACGTCCGTGCCTGTGGTGATATTTTGTGCCGAAGCTGGAATACAAGCACTAGTAACAATCGAAACAACAGCAAAGGCTGATACCAATATGGGTAAAACGAAAATTAAGTATTGATTTTTTTCCATTCAGAGATGTGTGTTTTTTGGTTTCCGATTAGTTAAGTGATCTGATACATCCATCTAAGTGTCGGGTTAAAAAACGCTAAAGTATGCATAGTTCCGGAGTAGATTTACTTTATATACCAATTACTTGAAGCACAACAGAAGAACCCCTCGTTTCTTGCAAATTTTAGCATATGTGGAGTCACCGGTAATATAACCTCGGCACGAATCACAAATCACAACCAAGGGCTACTTTGTCCCTTTCTTTATCTCACTTTATCTGAAACACTTGAACTCTAGAATTCTGGGTGTCTGTAATAAAGACCTCGCCAGTTTTGTTGTTTATGGCAATATCTTCAGGTTTATTAAGTTCGCCTAAGGAAGAACCTTTAGCACCCCATTTTGCTATCAAGGTACCCATGCCATCGAATTTTTGAATACGAGATTCCAATCTATCAATCACATATACAAATCCTTTAGAATCAACGGTAATTCCAGGAATGCTGTCTGAAAATTGACCATTTCCAGTACCGTAAGAACCCCACGTTAAAATAAACGTGCCATTCCTATCGAACTTCTGGATTCTTGAGTTTCCCATATCCGTGATGTACATATTACCCTCCGAGTCAAAAGCAATACCGTGTGGTTTCACGAATTGTTTGTCTCGTGATCCATGTGTCCCCCATTCTTCCATAAACCTTCCTATATTATTGAATTTTAAAACTTCAGACCCTGCCCTATCTGTGAGGTAAACGTATCCATGGGAATCTACAGCCAATTGATGAGGTCTGCGATTGGCTCCTGCACCGCCAGTATCACCGAAACCCCATTTTGTAATAAAAGTCCCATTACCATCGAATTTCTGAACACGGTGATTTGCAAGTTCTACTGTGTAAACAAAATTCCCTGTTGGATCAACTGCAATATCGTGTAATTGATCGAATTGTCCATCCCTATTACCATTTGATCCCCATTTTTCAAGGAACGTACCGTTGGAAGAAAATTTCTCGACCCGATTGTTACCAGTATCTGTGATATATACATTACCAAATCGATCTATTGCAAGACTATGAGGATTCATAAATTGACCGTCTCCTGCACCTTTTGATCCCCAACTTCTTTCAATAGTATAATTCTCTGCTAGTTCTTTATTTTGGTCTTGTTGTTGACCAAATACTATTAGTTCCGTACCATGGTGAAAGTTATCTATATAGAAGGATAAATAAAAAATGGAAAGAATGATCTGTCCCATCACGAATCCAACAAATGTCTTCCTACTTGCAAGGAGTCTAAATTCTGTCATATCATACAATTTTAAAAATATATCCTCAATTTTTATCTTTTTTCTTTCATTAATTTCATTTTATTATTTGTTCTCTCTATCTTTTGGGTCTGAATATACCATAAATGCTCAAAACCAAAACGAAACAATAGTCGGACCTTCGTTGACAGACCAGCATCTTAGGGTAGAGTTAGTTGCTCGCGACTTTGATTTCCCTACAAGCATAGAATTTCTAGGAAAAGACGACTTTCTATTACTGGAAAAAAATACTGGAGATTTATACAGGATACATAACGGCAATGTTACTGGTCCGCTGATCCACATACATGTATCACAAAAAGATGAACGTGGGTTATTAGGAATTGCGATATTGGAGAATGACAATTTAAAAAAAGATAAAACCTTTGTTTTTCTGTATTATACACTCTGTACAAAAGATCACGGTAAATATAATTCTCCATGTGGAAATTATGTATACAGATATAGATTCGAAACTGAGAATAATACACTAACAGATCCTAAATTAATTCTGAGTCTACCTGCTTTACCAGGACCAAGTCACAATGGTGGCGTACTTGAGTTAGATAAACACAAAAATCTTTATGTTACTGTTGGAGATTTGCAGCCAACTAAATTTATTCAGAATCAGTCAGTTTTTAATACTAAGTCACAGAATTTTATAAATGGCACTGTTCCTGATGGCCGTGCGGGCATTCTTAGACTAACTAAAGATGGCAAACCCGTTGGTCATGGAATAATTGGTAATAAATATCCCATTAATCTGTACTTTGCCTATGGTATAAAAAACAGTTTTGGCATAGGTTTTGATCCACTTACGGGAAATTTATGGGATACAGAAAATGGACCCCAGTTTGGAGATGAAATTAATTTAGTTAAACCCGGTTTCAATAGTGGATGGGAAAAAGTTCAAGGAATTTGGAAATTAAACCAAACAAGGGAGAAAGATGGAATACTTAATAAATCGAGTAAGGAAGTAGAGTTTGTTAATTTTAATGGTAAGGGAAAATATAGTAAACCAGAATTTGTATGGGACAAAACTGTGGCACCTACTGCTTTGATATTTTTAGATTCGGATAAACTAGGAAAAAAATATAAAAATGATATTTTTGTAGGTTCAGCAAAAAATGGAAGAATTTTTAATTTTAACCTTAAGGAAAATAGAAAATCATTGTCTTTATCAGGCAATCTAGCTGATTTAGTATTAAATGCAAAAGATAACTCGAGTAAAATAATCTTTGGTGAAGGTTTTGGAATTATTACTGATTTAGAAGTTGGACCTGATGGATATTTGTATGTTGTTTCAGGATTCAGAAAGACGGATGAAGGGTCAGTTTATAGAATAATTCGTAATTTGAATTAATTATCTTTTTCAGAATTTGAATCAATCAGTAAATCCCTGAAAGTTTTAACACATTCGTTGTAAAGCTCTTGATGAAATTTTGTTCCTTGTTGACAGTATCTGGGATTAGTATCCCCATGTGGATGCTCTATGTTCTGACAATGTCCATTTTGTATCTTTCGTTTAAGATTTGTGATGGACCATGACATAAACATTAATGCCATCACCCAAACTACATATTCAACATTATTATGATCATAACTAACACGGCATTCATCATCTTTTCTCCTATCTAGGTATTTGCTTGCCTCAATGGGGCTAATCTCGCCCAACCTCCACATTAAAAAAGGAACAAATACTCCCTTACCGCTCCTTTCCTTGCTTTCTGCCACGACTTTTTTGAAGGATTGCGACCAGGCATCAATATCTCCTTCTTTTATTTTGGATATATCACTTTCCAGAAGCGAATTATCTAGTATCCTGTAAAAATGCAAGATAGTATCCTCATTCATTTTGTCCATACCATGAGTTGTTTTTATGACATATAATCCGTTAGTTGGAATCAGTGATTTTTTGGAAGCCCGAAAGAACGCTCAATTGTATTGGAAAGACCTATTATATTGTTCTCCGGTAATTAATGATGGTAAATGAACGTCGATAGTTATCATAAGAGTATAGATTTTTCAGATAGCATTTGCACGTGTAAGGAATGTAACCATAAGATGAGTAGAGATTGTTTCAAACTTCATTGTGTCTGTTGTAAAAAAGAAGACCATTCGATGGTGATGGATGGGTTTGAAGGATTTGAAGCAACTAGCAAAAAATAATATTAAAAATTTAAATAGTGACAATATTAAATTTACTTGACGTTACTAACCACCGGATAACAATATTCGAGGTCGGATGTTTGTGAATCATTTTTGGCCGGAATTTTAAG
>Ga0081455_10004334_pt1 | contig 15978 bp, 13 predicted proteins | sample TabmetS3T2R1_FD_70207 | JGI IMG/M metagenome (GOLD analysis project Ga0081455, IMG submission 70207) | Tabebuia heterophylla rhizosphere microbial communities from the University of Puerto Rico - S3T2R1 | ecosystem: Host-associated > Plants > Roots > Rhizosphere ... | reverse complement strand
CGCGGCCGCCGCCGCGACCGGATGGCCTCAGAGCTCACCAATCGTCCCCGAGCACGAGGGAGCGGACGGCGGCTGGGCCTGGGTCTACCTAGTACTTGCCGCGGCCGCCTTCGCCGCCTACCTCGCCGGCCTGGTCCTTCTCGACCGGGCCCGTGAGAGCCCGAGGACGGCGGTGGTCGCGCTGGCGTGCGCGATCCAGCTCGTCCCCCTGGCGGCCCCGGTGCTCCTCTCCACGGACGTCTACACGTACTGGGACTACGGTCGCATCGGGGCGGTGCACGGGGGCAACCCCTACGTCGACGAGCCGAGCTCCTACCCGGACGATCCCGCCTATCCGCTCATGGGCGCCCAGTGGCGCGACACCACCTCCGCCTACGGGCCCGGGTTCACGCTCGCCTCGGAGGGTCACGCGGCCGCCGTGGGCGAATCGTCCGACGCAGCGGCCTGGACGTACAAGGCCCTGGGGGCCGGGGCGATGGTCGCGCTCGTTCTGCTCGCGGCGCGGCTAGGCCGCCGGCCCGCGTATGCGGCCGCGTTCGTCGGCTGGAACCCGCTGCTGGCGATCCACTTCGCCGGGGGCGGTCACAACGATTCCTGGATGATGGTGCTCGTTCTCGGAGCGCTCGCGCTCGGAGCGAGCGGACGGAGGGCGGCCGCGGGAGTCGCGTGGGCGCTGGCGGCCGCGGTGAAGTGGGTGCCGCTCGCCTTGCTGCCGCTTCGCTACCTGGAGGCGCGCCGGCACGGCCGCCCGGTGCGGCATCTCGCGTTCGCGCTCGCCGTCGCAGCGGTCGTCGTCGTGGCGACGTGGCGCTACGGCATCGAGTGGGTGGGCGCCTTCGGGCCCATCGCGGACAACATCGTGGACGAACGGGCGGCCTACAGCATTCCCATGCGGGTCGCCGGCCTGGGGGTTCCGGAGGGCTTGTCGGTTGCGCTCTTCGGAGCCCTGTTCGTGGTCGGCTACCTGTGGCTCCTGCGCGAGGCCTGGCGCGGCCGCGCCAGGCTGGGGCTGGCCGCCGGCTTCATGCTGGTGACGACCTCCTGGCTCCTCCCCTGGTACGCGGTCTGGGCCGTCCCGCTGGCAGCGATCGAGGAGGACCGGGCGGCCCGGTGGCTCGCGCTCGGCATGTCGGCGTACCTGCTTCGCGACGCCGTCCCGCTGTAGGGGCGGGGCGCGTTAGCGTACGACCGACATGGCCGAGCTGATCTCCCTCCAGGAGGCGCAGCGCCTCGTACTCGAGCGCGTGAAGCCGCTCGAGGCGGAGCGCGTGCCGATCGAGCGCGCCGCCGGGCGTGTGCTCGCCGAGCCCGCCGCCGCTGCGGTCGACCTCCCGCCCTTCCCCAGCTCCGCCATGGACGGCTTCGCCCTGCGTGCCGCCGACACGGAGCGCGTCCCGGTCACGCTCCCGGTCGTGGCGCGGATCGCCGCGGGCGCTCCGGCCTCTCGCGCGCTCGCCCCTGGCGAGGCGATGGCCATCGCCACCGGCGGGGCCGTGCCCGAGGGGGCGGACGCCGTCGTCCCCATCGAGCTCGTCGAGGAAGCGGAGGACACGCTGACCGTGCGCGAGCCGGTCCCGGCGGGGGCGAACGTCCGTGACCGCGGCGGGGACGTGCACGCGGGCCAGGAGGTGCTGCCGCGCGGAACGCGGCTCGGAGCTGCGCAGGTCGGGGCGCTCGCTGCGGCCGGGGCGGCGGAGGTGCGCTGCGCGAAGCGTCCGCGGGTGGGGATTCTCGTCACCGGCTCCGAGCTGCGCCCTCCGGGCGCGCCGCTCCAGCCCGGGGAGATCTACGAGTCGAACGGCGTCCTGCTCGCCACGGCGCTCAATCTCGCCGGGGCGGTCCCGGCCCAGCTGGGCGTCGTCGCCGACGATCGCGAGGAGCACCGCCGGGCGATGGAGCGCGCCCTCCTCGGCTTCGACATGCTCGTCACCTCCGGTGGAGCCTCCGTCGGTCCGCACGACCTGGTCCGGGAGGTTCAGCGGGAGCTGCGCGTCGAGGAGGTCTTCTGGGGCGTCGCCGTGAAGCCGGGCAAGCCGGTCGCCTTCGGCGTCAGGCGCGACCACCTCGTCTTCAACCTGCCGGGCAACCCCGTTTCCGTGCTGGTCACCTTCGAGCTCCTCGTCCGGCCGGCCGTCAACGCGCTCCAGGGCCTGCCCGACCCGCTGCCGGCGTTTCGGGAGGGGACGCTGGCCGCCGCCGTCCGCCGGAACAGCGCGCGAGACGAGCTCGTCCGCTCGGTGGCCCGCCGCGAGGGCGACGGCGTCGTGCTCGAGCTGCTCTCGGGCCAGGAGTCGCACATGATCGTGCGCTCGGGGCGCGCGAACGCCCTCGTGTTCGTGGAGGCTGGAGAGGGGGAGCTCGGCGCGGGCGCGAGCGTGCGCTTCCTCCCGCTCGCGTAGGCCCTCGGTGAGAATGCGAGCATGCGTGTCTCTGCCAAGGTCGACTATGCGCTGCGGGCCGCGCTCGAGCTGGCCGCCGTCGACGACGGCCCTCTGAAGGGCGAGCGGATCGCCCAGGCCCAGGGCATCCCGCTCAAGTTCCTGGAGAACATCCTTCTCGAGCTCCGCCACCATGGGCTCGTGCAGAGCCAGCGCGGCGCCGAGGGTGGCTACTGGCTCGCCCGGCCTGCGGACGAGATCACGCTCGCGGAGGTGATCCGCGCAGTCGAGGGGCCGCTGGCGAACGTGCGGGGCGTGCGCCCCGAGCGTGTCGAGTACCTGGGCTCGGCCGAACGGCTCCAGGAGGTGTGGATCGCGGTGCGGGCCAATTTGCGGTCGGTGCTCGAGACCGTCACGCTCGCCGACGTGGCGTCGGGCAAGCTTCCCGGGGCGATCTCCGCCGTCACAGAGGATCCGGAAGCGTGGCAGCCCCACTGAAGACCGTCGTCCGGCTGGGCCGCACGAAGACGATTCCTCCCTCGACGAGCTCGAGCTCCTCGGCCTCGGCACGCGTCACCTGGGCCGAGACGTAGCGGCCGTCGTCGAGCACGAGCTCGACGCGAACCTCGAAACCGAGATGGACGATCCGCTCGATCATCGCCTCGCTCGTCGCCCCGTTCGGCTCGAGGCGCAGCTCGAGATCGTGCGGGCGGATCCACGCCTCGCCGAGTCGGTTGACCGGCCCGACGAAGCTCATGACGAACTCGTTCGCGGGGTGCTCGTAGAGGTCGCGCGGCTTGCCGCTCTGCTCGATGCGCCCCTCGTTCATGACGGTGACGCGGTCGGCGACGTCCATCGCCTCCTCCTGGTCGTGCGTCACGAGCACCGTCGTCACGTGCACCTCGTCGTGGAGGCGTCGCAGCCACCCGCGCAGCTCCTTCCGCACACGTGCGTCGAGCGCGCCGAACGGCTCGTCGAGGAGGAGCACCTTCGGCTCGACCGCGAGTGCCCGGGCGAGCGCCATCCGCTGGCGTTGCCCGCCCGAGAGCTGGGCTGGATACCGGCCCGCGAGCCCGTCCAGTTGGACGAGCCCGAGCAGCTCGTCGACCCGGGCCTTGATCTCTGCCTTGGGCCGCTTCCTGATCTCGAGCCCGAAGGCGACGTTGTCCCGCACGGTCATGTGCTTGAAGGCCGCGTAGTGCTGGAAGACGAAGCCGACCTCGCGCTTCTGCGGAGGGACCCCCGTCACGTTCTGGCCGAGGATGGAGACCTCGCCCTCGTCCGGTGTCTCCAGGCCGGAGATGATCCGCAGGAGCGTCGACTTGCCGCTCCCGCTCGGTCCGAGCAGGGCCGTGAGCGATCCGCTCGCGATGGCGAGCGAGACGTCGTCGACGGCCACGTAGCTACCGAAGCGCTTCGTCACCTGGCGGACGGCGATCGACATCCGCAACCTCCTTCTGTGTCCGGGGCTTGGAGACGTTCATGGCGACGAGCGTCAGCACTGCCAGAAGCGCCAGCACCAGCGACGTCGTGTACGCAGCCACCTCGTTGAAGCGCAGGTACTGCTCGTCGACGTGGATGGTGAGGGTTTCCGTCTGGCCCGCCAGGCGGCCGGAGACGACGGCGACGGCGCCGTACTCGCCGAGGGCGCGGGCCGTGGTGAGGACGATGCCGTAGGCGACGCCCCAGCGAATGGCCGGGAGGGTGACACGCCAGAAGGTCTGCGCCTTGCTCGCGCCGAGCGTCCAGGCGGCCTCGTCCTGATCCGTGCCGACCTCGCGGAGCACGGGGATCACCTCGCGCACGACGAAGGGGAGCGTCACGAACATGGTCGCCAGCACGATGCCGGGGATGGAGAAGATGACCTGGATCCCGCTGTCCACCAGCCAGCCGCCGAACCAGCCGTCCTGGCCGTACACGAGGATGAGCGACAGCCCGACGACGACCGGCGAGAGAGCGAGCGGCAGGCCGATCGCCGCATTGAAGAACCACGAGCCGCGGTCGGACTTGCGGCGCACGAGAGCCATCGCGCAGACGACGCCGAAGATCGTGTTCGCCGGCACGGCGATGGCGACCGTCAGGAGCGTGAGCCGGAGGGCGTGCAGAAAGGCCGGGTCGGTGAGCGCGTCCCACACAGGCTCGAGCCCGTCCTTGAACGTGTGGTACACGATCATCGAGCAAGGGACGACGAGGATGACGGCGAGGTAGGCGAGCGCCGCCGTCCGGAGCGCGTAGCGAGAGCCGGGCCCGTTACGCATCGTGCCTCCTGCTGCGCCGCTCGAGTACGTCGGCGCCGACGAGCACCGCGAACGAGAGGACGAGGAGCACGACCGAGACCGCGGCGGCCGCGGCCGGGTCGTCCCCCTCGATCGCCTTGAAGATGTGGACGGACGCGACCTCGGTGTCGAAGGGGATGTTCCCCGAGATGAGGACGATCGAGCCGAACTCGCCTACGGCCTTGCCGAAGGAGAGCGCGGCACCGGAGAGCACGGCCGGCATGAGGTTGGGGAGGACGATCCGGCGGAAGATGGTCGCCGGCCGCGCGCCGAGCGAGGCAGCCGCCTCCTCCATCTCCCGGTCGAGCTCGACGAGCACGGGCTGCACCGCCCGCACGACGAAGGGAAGCGTGACGAAGAGCAGGGCGAGCACGATCGCCGTTCGCGTGTAGGAGACGTCGGCCCAGCCTCCGAACGGGCTCTTCGGGCCGTACACGGCGAGGAGCGTCAGGCCGGCCACGATCGTCGGCAGGGCGAACGGCAGGTCGATGAGCGCGTTGACGACGCTCCTGCCGCGGAAGTTGTCGCGAACGAGCACCCAGGCGATCAGCGTCCCCGTCACCGCGTTCACGGCGACGACGAGCAGGGACGCTGCGAACGTGAGCTCGAGCGCCGCAACGGCCGCCGGCGCCGTCACCTCCTCCCAGAAGGCGGCGAGCCCGCCCTCGAGCGACGACGCGACGACGGCCGCGATCGGAACGAGGACGATGAGGCTCAGGTACGCCGTCGAGAGCCCCAGAACGAGGCCGCCGGCGCGCCTCGTCCTTCCGACGGGAGCCGGCAGCCGAACGGCTTCGTTGCTAGTCGTCAGTGGGAACTCCCAGCTCGTTTTCGATGTCGAGGAAGATGCTCTCCTCCCGGTCGAAGAAGCGCGCTCTCACCTCGTCCCAGCCGCCAAGGTCGTCGATGGTGAACAGACCGGAGGGCGTCGGGTAGTCGAACTCCGCGAGGACGCTCTCGACCACCGGCCGGTACCCCTTCTCTCCGAAGACGCGCTGCGCTTCCGGCGAGCGGAGGTAGTCGACGAAGGCCTGGGCCGTCCGGCGGCTCTCGCCGTTCGACGTGACGGCCACCGGGTTCTCGATCAGGATCGTGTCCTCCGGCACGACGTATTCCAGCGGCTGGCCGGCCTGCTGGGCGAAGATCGCCTCGTTCTCGTACGCGAGGAGGACGTCGCCCTTTCCAGCCGAGAACGTCTGCAGCGACTCGCGCGCGCTCTTGTCCTGCACGGGGACGTGCTCGAGGAAGAGCTCGCGCAGGTACTCGATCGCTTCCTCCTCCGACTTGCCCTGCTCGAGCTGGGCGCCGTAGGCGGCCATGATGTTCCACTGGGCGCCGCCGGACGTGAACGGGTTCGGCGTGATCACCTCCACACCGTCCCGGAGCAGGTCGTCCCAGCTTTGCATTCCTTCCGGATTCCCCTCGCGAACCACGAACACGACGACGGAGTCCGTGACCATCCCCTTGTACTCGTCCGTGTTCCAGTCCTTCGCGACGAGGCCGGCGTCGACCAGTCGCGTGACGTCGGGCTCGAGTGAGAAGGCGACGACATCGGCGTCGAGACCTGCCTCCACCGCGCGGCTCTGCTCGCCGGACGACGCGTAGGACTGGGCGAACTCGACGCTCTGTCCCTCGGGGGTCTCGGTGAAGGCGGGGATGATCTCCTCATAGGCCTCGCGCGGCGTCGAATAGGCGACGAGGCTGAGGTCTCCGCCCCCTCCGCCCGCCGCCGAGCCCTCCTCGGTACCGGCGCAGCCGGCCGCGAGGACGGCGAGGAGCGACGCAAGCGCGCCCGTGAGTGCAACTCTTATACGCACAATTGAGACTCCTTATCTTCCTATCTTGTCCACTGACTAGGTGAACATTAGTGCCGGAAGCGGCCGCTCCTGTCAAATGCCTACGGTGTGAGGTGATAAGCCGAGCCGCTTATCCGTCCGAGCGATCGGCCTCGCGGCCGGCGTCCTCGGACTCCACCGCGACAAGGCGGGGGTTGCGGCGCCCTCTCCGGGTCAGGAGGACGGCCCGCCGGATCGCCTCGCGGAGCGGGCCTCGCCGCGGGCGCTCGGAGGCGTCCGGGTACGGGGCGTAGCGGCCGAGCGTCACGGCGCCCACCTGTCCGGCTGCCGCGCCCCAGGCGAGGAACGCGAGGACGAGCGGGACCGGGACGACGCCGACGGCGGTCAGCGCGAGGACGTACCAGACAGCATCGAACCCGAGCTCGAAGCGGAATGCGAACGAGCCGAGGAGCAGCAGCGGGCCGGCGAAACCCGCGGCGAACAGCGCGGCCTGTGCGGCTCGCCCGCGGTCGGAGACCTGTGGCAGCCAGAGCCACGCATGCAGGGAGGGCAGGACGAAGAGGAGCGCGTAGGGATTCGCAGCCGCCACGACGAGCGCGACCACCGCCAGAGCGAGCATTGCCGCGAGGTGCCCGCCCAGCTCCTCGGGCCGTGCGACGGCGCGTGTAGGCGCGAGCCGCTGGTGGGCCACGAGCCAGCCGAGCGCCGACACCGCCAGGAGCGCCGTGAGGGCCGCTACCGGCCAGTTGGTGGCCACCTCCGTGTCGGGCGCGATGGGACGGTCGGCGCCGCTCGGGAGGATGCCGATGACGGTGAAGAAGGCGAACATGCCCCCGGCCCACAGCCAGACGCCCAGGCGGCTGGCGTAGCTCCTGAGCGCCGGCGCCAGCGCGATGTGCCGCCGGCGGCAGCGGGCGAAGAGGTCGACGGTCGCCGCGAGGAAAGGCACGAGTGCGGCCAGGAGGACGAACTGGATCGTCCAGCCGTGGATGAGCCGGCTGCCCAGGTAGACGTACGAGTCGGTGCCCCGGGCGACCTCCGCGGCCTCGTCGAGGGAGCCGAGGAGCGCCTGGGCGGACCTCCCGAGTGCCGCCACCTCCTCCTCGGCGAGCCGGTCGACCGTGTCTCCCTCGGGCGGCGGCGGGCGCGAGCCGGCGGCCGTCAGCGTGACGGCGGGCATTCCGCGGGCGACGAAGGGCGCCTGCTCGTAGAGGCTGAAGGGGAACGCGAGGTCGAGCAGCTGGCCGACGGCGCCCGGCCACTCCGCCTCGACGCCCGCCTGCCGCTGCACGCTGGCCTCGGCCGTGGCCAGCAGCGTGGGGCTGGGCACGCGGGAGTTGTCGCCGGCGAACTCGATCCTCGGCGCCCCGCCGCCGCCGATCGCGTCGAGGTTGACCACCGCGATGGTGCGCCCCGCAAAGCGTGAGCTCGAGGCGAACGCCTCGGCCCCGAGGCCCCCGAAGGCGCCGCCGTCGGTGGACACGAAGACGAAGGTGTGCGTGAGCGAGGCGTCGCCGACGGTGCGGGCCAGCTCGAGCAGTGCCGCCGTGCCCGAGCCGTTGTCGTCCGCCCCGGGGGAGACGCCCAGGCTGTCCCGGTGGGCCATGACCACGATGACCTCCTGCGAGCGCACGGGCGCCCGGGCGGAGAGTGGCGCCACCGCGATGAGGTTCACGAAGTGCTGGCGCCCCCGGCCGGGCACCTCCGCGGAGAACCGCTGGCGCTCGACCTCGAACGCGAAGGTCTCGAACTGCTCCTCGACCCAGTCGGCTGCTCGCGCCGCGCCCGGCGAGCCGGGTGAGCGGTCGGGGAAGCGGCCCGTGAACTCCGCCGCCAGCTGGAGGGCGGTCGGGCCGTCGAAGAATGGCGCGACGCGGGGCTGGGAGAGCGCATCGGGCCGGCCGACGCTGAAGGCGGCGACCAGCAGAGGAATCGCGACCGCCAGCCATGCGGCGCGGTAGATACGGGTGGAGAGGGGCCGCTCGAGAGATCCGCGCCGTGGCCGCCGGCGTGGAGGTTCTGCGGCCATAGCTCCGCGGCAGTCTACTCGTTCGGCTCGGCGCCTATCCTTTCAGCAGCGATGCCCGATCCGGTCACGATCCTGCTCGTCGACGACGAGGAGACCATCCAGAAGCTGCTGACGTTCCCGCTCGAGCGGGCCGGGCACCGGGTCGTCCACGCGCGGGACGGCGAGGAGGCGCTCGAGCGCTTTCGCTCCGAGGACGTCGATCTCGTCGTCCTCGATCTCATGCTGCCGAAGATGGACGGGCTCGAGGTGTGCCGCCGCATGCGCGCCGAGGCGAACGCGGTGCCGATCATCATGCTGACGGCGCGGGGAGACGAGGTCGACAAGGTGCTCGGCCTCGAGCTCGGGGCCGACGACTACATCACCAAGCCGTTCTCGATTCGCGAGTTCATGAGCCGCGTGCGCGCGCTCCTGCGGCGGGCGCAGCTGCCGCCCGCCTCGGCGCAGAGCGAGGTAATCGAAAGCGACGGGCTGCGCATCGACACGGCGCGCCGCCTCGTGGCCGTGCGCGGCGCCCCGGTCGAGCTCACCTATCTCGAGTTCGAGCTCCTGCGCACGCTCGCCGCCCAGCCGGGACGGGTCTTCAGCCGCAAGCAGCTTCTCGACGACCTCTGGGGCGGCGCCGAGTTTCGGGACCCGCGCACGATCGACGTTCACGTGCGCCACCTGCGCGAGAAGATCGAGCAGGATCCGGCCGAGCCCGAGTTCATCTTCACCGTGCGAGGCGTCGGCTATCGCTTCCGGGACGCCTGATGGGACGCCCGCCCCGCCTGAGCTTGAGCGTAAAGGCCGGCCTCGTTCTGTTCGCGGTCGTGGCCGGGGCCCTGGCGATCGTCTACCTCGCCGTCATGCCACGTCTCGAGAGCCGGCTCGTGGATGCCAAGATCGGGGAGCTCGAGACGACGGACGCCCCGACCGCCGCCCGGTCCGTCGAAGGCACGCCTCCGGAGTTCCTCGAGCTTCGCGGTTTGGCGCAGCTCCTCGACGTGCGCGTGGTCGTGTTCAGCAAGCTGACGGACACGTCGCTCCTCTCCCAGGCCGACTCCCACAGCGACGTTCCGGCGGCCGACATCCAGAACGATCCCATCGCGCTCCAGGCCCTGATGAGCGGCGTTCCCGCCTCCGGCCGGACGAGGCGAGGCGGCAGCGAGTTCGCGGAGGTCGCCGTTCCCGTCGGCAACGACAGGGTGGTGCTCGTCTCGGCCCCGCTCGCGGACGCGCTCGCGAACGTGCGCCTGGTGCGGCGGAGCCTCATTGCCGCCGGCGTCGCCTCGCTGGCGATCTCCTGGCTGGTCGGCTACCTGATCGCCTGGCGCTTCACCCGCCGCATTCGCCGCCTGGAAGGGGCGGCGGAGCGGCTCGCAGCGGGCGACTTCGCCACGCCGGTGGTCGACGAGGGGCGGGACGAGGTCGGCCAGCTCGCCGATGCGTTCGACAGCATGCGCGTCCGCCTGGCTGCGCTCGACCGGGCGCGCAGCGAGTTCATCGCCAACGCCTCGCACGAGCTGCGCACGCCGCTCTTCTCGCTCGGCGGGTTTCTCGAGCTTCTGGACGACGAAGAGCTCGACGATGCCGTGCGCCGGGACTTCTTGGCCGAGATGCGAGGCCAGATCGACCGTCTGACGCGGCTTGCCACCGACCTGCTCGACCTCTCGCGGCTCGACGCCGGCCAGCTGGAGGTTGAGCGGCGCCCCGTCGACCTGCGGGAGACAGCCCACGTCGTCTGCGAGGAGTTCCGCCCCACCGCGGAGGCGGGGGGCCGCTCGTTGCGCGTCGACGGCGAGGGCATCGTCGCGGCTCTCGCCGACGAGCAGCGCGTGCAGCAGATCGGCCGCGTCCTCGTCGAGAACGCGCTGCGTCACACACCGCCCGGGACGCACGTGGAGCTACGCGCGGGCAAGCGCGACGGGCGAGCGTTCATTGAGGTACGGGACGACGGCGCCGGCGTGCCGGAGGAGGACCGGGAGCACCTCTTCGAGCGCTTCTACCGCGCCGGAGGAGGGAAGGCCTCCGGGAGCGGGCTCGGCCTCGCGATCGCGTCCGAGCTCGCATCGCGCATGGACGGCGGGATCGAGTTGCGCTCGGAGCCCGGCGAGACCGTCTTCACGCTCGTTCTGCCGCCGGCCGATCGCGACTTTCCACGGGAAAACGCCTCGGAGGAGGCTGAGCTCGCCCGCGCGGGCGAGTCGGCGCCGGCGTAGCCGGGGCGGATCGACCAAACCGCACGCGCAGACGCCGCCACTACCATGAGGCTCTCCATGCGCCCAGGTGCCATCGCCGCCATCGCCGTCGTGTCCGCGCTCCTGGGCGGCACTGCCGCGCTGGCGATCGGCAAGGGCGTCGGCTGGATCGACGGCGGCGGTGGCGCGACGGAAGCCGTGCTTGTCCCGGCGCCCGACGGCGGCACGCCCGCGGCGGAGGAGCTGGTGGACGAGGATGCAGCGCGCCCGCTGGCCGGCGACGGGTTCGATCCCGCGGAGATCTACGCCAAGCGGGCGGCCGGCGTCGTCACGATCTACGCGCTTTTTCCCGGTCACGGCCAGGAGAGCCCCGAGTCCGCGTCGCAGGGCTCCGGGTTCGTCGTGAACAGCGACGGCTACATCCTCACGAACTCACACGTGATCACGACCGCCGGCGAGACCGAGGGAGGCGAGGAGCCGGAGGCGGCCGAGACGGTCTACGTCCAGTACCGGGACGGCGAGCGCGTCCCCGCCGAAGTCGTGGGCTGGGACCCCTACGACGACGTCGGGGTTGTCAAGGTGGATCCCGGCGACCACCCGGTCAGTCCTGTGCCACTCGGTGACTCGAGCAAGGTGGAGGTCGGCGAGCCGGTTGCGGCGATCGGGAGCCCGTTCGGGCAGGAAAGCTCGCTGAGCGCGGGGCTCGTGTCCGCCACCGAGCGCTCGATCGAGTCCCTGACGTCGCTGTATCAGCTGGTCGACGCCATCCAGACGGACGCGCCGATCAATCGGGGGAATTCCGGCGGCCCGATGTTCAACGCGCGCGGCGAGGTGATCGGCATCAACTCGCAGATCCGCAGCGAGTCCGGGAACGCCGAGGGCGTGGGCTTCGCGGTGCCGATCGATGCAGCCGAGCGTTCGCTGGCGCAGCTGATCGAGACGGGTGAGGTGCGCTACGCCTGGCTCGGAGTGACCACCCGGACCGTGACGCCGCGGGTCGCCGAGCGCTTCGACTACGGGGCCGAGCGCGGCGCGGCCGTCGAGGACGTGGTGCCGGACAGCCCGGCCGACGAGGCGGGCCTGCGCGAGGGCGGCGACGTCACCCGCTTCGAAGGGCTCGAGTATCGCCCGGGCGGGGATCTCGTCGTCGCCATCGACGGCAAGCCTGTTCACTCGGCCGCGGACGTCGTTCGCGACGTGACGCAGCGCCTGGTGCCGGGCCAGCGGACGCAGCTGACCGTCGTGCGAGACGGCCGGCGGGTGACGGTGGCCGTCGTGCTCGGCGAGCGGCCGGCGACGCCGCCCGAGGACAACCGCTAGCCCGCGTAGACTCCGGCGCCGTGGAGCCACCGCGCGAGGACCTCGTCCTGCTCGGCGACAACCTCGAGCTCATGTCCCGCTTCACGGACGGGAGCTTCCGCCTCGCGTACGTCGACCCGCCGTTCAACACCGGACGCGCGCAGGTGCGCAGGACGCTGACGACGACCGCCGACCCCGGCGGAGAGCGAACCGGGTTCGCCGGGCGACGCTACCGCGCCACGCTCCTGCGCGAATCCCGGTACCGCGACTCGTTCGAGGACTACCTCGGCTTCCTCGAGCCGCGTCTCCTCGAGGTGAGGCGCCTGCTCGATCCGCGGGGAACGCTCTACTTCCACATCGACTACCGGGAGGCCCACTACTGCAAGCTGCTGCTCGACGAGCTCTTCGGCCGCGAGTGCTTCCTGAACGAGATCGTCTGGGCCTATGACTACGGCGCGCGGCCGCGGCGGCGCTGGCCGGCCAAGCACGACACGATCCTCGTCTACGTCAGGGATCCCGAGCGCTATCTCTTCGACGCCGAGGCGGTCGAGCGCGAGCCGTACATGGCGCCGGGGCTCGTCACCGCCGAGAAGGCCGCGCGCGGGAAGCTCCCCACCGATGTCTGGTGGCACACGATCGTCTCGCCGACGGGGCGCGAGAAGACGGGCTACCCCACCCAGAAGCCGGAAGGCATCGTCCGGCGCATGGTGCAGGCCTCCACGCGCCCAGGCGACTGGTGCCTGGACCCGTTTGCCGGCAGCGGGACGCTCGGCGCCGTGTGCGCGCGGCTTGCACGCCACTTCGTGCTGATCGATACGAGCGAGGAGGCTGTGCGGGTCATGCGGGCCCGGCTTACGCAGCCTCCCGAAGGTTTGGCTACAGGTTCGGGTGGGTAACGTGAGCTTTCGGAAGCTTTCTCCCGGCGTCTCGCGCCCAGAACCGGTGAACTCGAACGGGTCGTCCCATAGCGTCTTGCTGACCTTCCCCGCGAAGGCGGAGTACATCGCGCTCGGGCGACTGGCTCTGACGGGCCTGCTCCGAACCCGGGCGATCGGGCCCGAGGTCATCGCCGACCTCAAGCTCGCGCTGACGGAAGCGTGCTCGAACTCGATCCGGCACGCGTACGCGGGCCGCGAGGGGACGGTGGAGATCCGCTACGAGCTCGACGGCCGCCTTCTGCGAGTCGAGGTGGCCGACGAGGGCGGCGGCTTCGACCCCGCCCTGCTCGGGGCCGATCCGCGGGACATCGACGAGGGCGGCCTGGGCATCGCCATCATCCGGGCCCTCACCGACGAGCTGGACGTCGGTCCGCGCGAAGGACAGCGGGGCTCCCGCCTGCGCTTCGTCAAGCAGCTCAGCTGATCCTCGCCACCCTTGTATCCTCCGCCGATTGTGCAGCTGCTGCACGTGAACGTCGGGACCAAGCAGCTCGCGGACTACGCCACCATCGCGAGCCGCGGGCTCATGGACCAGATCAAGTCGCTCGCCGAGCCGCTCGTCGGGAAGCGGATCCTCCACCTGTCGGCGACGGCCTTTGGCGGAGGCGTGGCCGAGATCCTCTACACGCTCGTGCCGCTCATGCGCGATGCGGGGCTCGAGGCCGAATGGCGCGTGATCTACGGCCGTGACGAGTTCTTCAACGTCACGAAGGCGATCCACAACGGGCTCCAGGGCGACCCGACCCCGCTGACCGCCGAGCAGGAGGAGACCTTCCGCCACTACAACCGCCTGAACGCGGAGGCGCTCGAGGGCCCCTTCGACTACGTCATCGTGCACGATCCCCAGCCGGCCGGGATCATCGAGCACGCGCGCGAGCTTGCCCGACACTGGATCTGGCGCTGCCACATCGACCTCTCCACGCCGAACGACTCCGTACTTGCCTTTCTCCTCCCGTCGCTCGCCCGCCACGACGCGGCCGTCTTCCATCGGCGCCAGTACGTGCCCGCCGCGGCCGACCTCCCGCCCGCGTACATTTGGCCCCCGGCGATCGATCCCTTGACGCCGAAGAACATGGCCCTCTCGCCAGAGGATGCGGCGTACATCCTCGACCAGTTCGGCATCGACGTGAGCCGTCCGCTCGTCACCCAGGTGTCGCGCTTCGACCCGTGGAAGGACCCGCTCGGCGTCATCGAGGCGTGGCGGATCCTGCGCCGCTCGCACGGGGACGTGCAGCTCGCGCTCGTCGGCTCGATGGCCCACGACGACCCGGAGGGGTGGGACTACTACAACCGCACGGTGGAGGCGGCCGGCGGAGATCCCGACATCTTCATCCTCTCGAACCTGAACAACGTCGGCTCGGTGGAGGTGAACGCCTTCCAGGTGCACTCGGGCGCCGTCGTGCAGAAGTCCGTGCGCGAGGGCTTCGGCCTGACCGTCACGGAAGCCCTCTGGAAGACGCGACCGATGGTGGCGGGCCGGGCGGGCGGCATCGTCGACCAGATCCAGGACGGCGAGAGCGGCTTCCTCGTCGACTCGGTGGAGGAGTGCGCTGCCGCCATGCAGCGCATCGTCGAGGAGCCCGCGAAGGCGCGGGAGATGGCGTTGCGCGGCAAGGAGCACGTGCGCCGCAACTTCCTCACGCCCCGCCTCCTGCGCGACTGGCTCGCGCTCTTCAACGGGCTGGCGGGCAACGATGCGGGCGAGGACGAGCTCGTGACGACGCTTCGCGCTGTCTAGAAGGCGCGGCTAGGGTGTCGGCGATGGCCCGGCGCAAGCTGATCGTCGTCTCGAACCGCGGTCCGGTCACCTTCGGCCTCGATGCGGACGGGAACAGGGTGGCGGGGCGCGGCGGGGGCGGCCTCGTCACCGCTCTCCGGAGCCTCGTCGACCACCATGACGTGACCTGGATCGCGAGCGCGCTCTCGGACGAGGACCGCGCCGTCGCCGAGGAGGCCGGCGGGGACGCCGTCGAGGAGACCGCGCGCGAGGGGTCTCCGTACCGGCTCCACCTCGTCGCCCACGACCCGATTGCGTACGACCGCCACTACAACGTGATCTCCAACCCCATGCTCTGGTTCATCCAGCACTACCTCTGGGGGCTGGCGAGCTCGCCGGATGTCGACGATGGGGTGCACACGGCGTGGGCGGAGGGCTACGTACCCGCCAACCGCAACTTCGCCGACGCGGTGGTCGACGAGCTCGAACGGCAGCCGGACGCGGACGTCTTCCTCCACGACTACCACCTCTACCTCGCCCCGAGATTCGTGCGCGAGCGTGCGCCGGACGCGACCATGGCGCACTTCGTGCACGTTCCGTGGCCGATGCCGGAGTACTGGCGCGTGCTCCCCGACTCGGTGCGAAGGGCGCTGCACGAGGGCCTGCTCGCCGGCGACGTCGTCGGCTTCCACACGCATCGCTGGCGGAGGAACTTCCTCATGTGCTGCGAGGACATCCTGGACGACGACGTCGCGGTGGACTGGGACGCCGGGGAGGTGCAGCACCGCGGCCGCGTCGTCTCGGTCCGCGTGCACCCGATCTCGGTCGACCCGCAGGAGTTCGACGAGATCGCCGGGAGCGCCCCCGTGCTCGAGGCAGAGCGCGAGATCGAGGAGACCAGGCCGGAGCACCTCGTCCTTCGGGTCGACCGCACCGATCCGTCCAAGAACGTCGTTCGCGGCCTTCGCGCCTACGAGCTCCTCCTCGAGGCCCATTCGGAGCTGCACGGGCGCGTGCAGATGCTCGCGCTCCTCAACCCCTCCCGGCAGGACATTCCCGAGTACGCCGAGTATCTCGGCGCCATCGAGCGCGCCGCCCGCGCACTGAACGCGCGCTTCCAGCAGGAGGGCTGGGTGCCGCTCGAGCTCTCCATCCAGGACGACTTCCCCCAGTCGGTGGCCGCGTACAAGCAGTTCGACGTCCTGCTCGTGAACGCGATCTTCGACGGGCTCAACCTCGTAGCGAAGGAGGCGCCGCTCGTGAACACGCGGGCCGGAGTCGTCATCCTCTCCGAGAACGCCGGCGCTCACGAGGAGCTCGGCGAGCGGGCCCTCAGTGTGAACCCCTTCGACGTCGCGGGCCAGGCCG
>Ga0081455_10004333_pt1 | contig 15981 bp, 14 predicted proteins | sample TabmetS3T2R1_FD_70207 | JGI IMG/M metagenome (GOLD analysis project Ga0081455, IMG submission 70207) | Tabebuia heterophylla rhizosphere microbial communities from the University of Puerto Rico - S3T2R1 | ecosystem: Host-associated > Plants > Roots > Rhizosphere ... | reverse complement strand
AATCGGTGCTGGCGGAATACGAGCTGTCGGACGAGGAGAAGCGGGCGCTCAGCGAGCCGGACATCGGCCTGCTCTATGTGCTTGGCGTGAATGGCCAGCTTCTGATGCACTATGCGGCCCTGCACAAGATCGAGTGGAACGCCTATCTCGAGTTCATGCGCCAGGGCCTCAAGAAACACGGACCGGTGCGCGAAGGCGTCTATGCCACGACCGGCTACGAAGGCGTTGAGGCGCATGACGAGCGCCTGAAGCAGGAACGGGAGAGACGTTGATGTCCCTGGTTTATTGCGGTGCCTGCAGCCATGCGCCCGGCATTACGGGTCGCGCCGAGCGGGCCGACACACAGACGCGGCAGGCGCTGCACAACGCACTTTATCGCATGGGCGACGAGATCCGCGCCGCCAAGCCCGATGCTCTGGTCGTGGTGGCGGCCGAGCACTTCGCCAACTTCTTCATGAACAACATGCCGGCCTTTGCGATGGGCATGGCCGATTCCTATGAAGGCCCGATCGAGGACGAGGCGTTCCTCAAGATAAAGCGCACGCGCGTGCCAGGGAACAAGGCGCTGTCGCGCAAGCTGATCGAAGGCGTGATGCAGACGGTCGATGTCGCCTACGCCGAGGAATGGAAATTCGATCACGGCATCTCGGTGCCGCTCCATTTCCTGACGCCCGACTACGATCTGCCGGTGATTCCGGCGAACATCAATTGCCAGGGCCCGCCGCTCGCGCCGTTGAAGCGCGCCTGGGCGTTCGGCGAGGCACTGCGGTCTGCGATCGATTCAGTGCCGGAACGGGTCGCGCTGGTCGCGACCGGCGGCATCTCGCATTGGCCGGCGACGCCCGATTCGGGAAAGATCAACGCGGCGTGGGATCGCGAGTTCCTGTCGCGTTGGGCAGCCAACGACCGCGACGCGCTTCTCTCCTACACCGATGTCGATACCTATCGCGACGGCGGGCAGGGCGGCTTCGAGATGCGTACCTTCATTGCTGCGGCGGCAGCCGCGAAGGGCGCCAAGGGCCGGATCGACTTTTGCGAACCGATCCCGATCTTTGCCGTGAGTTGCACCGTCGCGACGATGCAACTCGGCGCCTAGGGCTTCTTCCGGAAGGTCACGACCAGCACGTCGCGATAAGCGGGCTGCGCCGGATTTTCGGGCTCGACCGGCGTGACGCCGTGATAGCAACGCGAATCATCGACCAGCGCCGAGTCGAGCGGGTCGGTGAGCGTGAAGCTGCCCAGCGTGCGCTTGTCGAGGTCGTGCACCGTCGTGGTGCCGCTGGCGATGTTGCGGCGGGCGACTAGCAGCACCAGCACATAATCGACGCCGTCGCGATGCATGCCTTCAGGCGTGGGCTTACCCTGCTCGCCGGTCCGCGCCTCGATGCGGAACTGATGCGCCTCGACGTGCCAGTTCGCGACATCAGGCGCCAGCCGCCCGAACAGCGAGCGGCAATATTCGAGGATGGTCCGGAAGCTCGCGCCGTCGGCGATCGTGGGCTCGATCGGCTCGAACCAGCGCTCGATGCCGCCATTCAAGTTGTTGTAGTTGAGGCTTTGATAATGCGGCTGGTGTGCCGCCCGCGCGATCGCGCCCTGGCGTGGTGCCGCGAAGACTCCAAACCGGCGTCGGCGATAGCGACCGCCATCGGCCATGTAGGTGTCAGTCGCAAGATCGTTCCAGCTGTCGGCGAAGGCGGTCCAGTCGGCGAGCGTGCCGAAGCGGCCGAGCGCCGTGCGCATGTCCGAGGCCTCGACAAAGGCATAACCCGCGCGGGCAATCGCCTGGCGGATGCCTGTTGCGTTCTGCAGTCCAGTTCCGATCTCGCTCATGATTCGAAGCGTAGCACCGGCCGGTCTCTGCTTGCTATATGAAGTAAAGTCGAGGCTTGCCGGAGAAAAACGATGCCTTATGCGACGACAGATGATGGCGTGAAGCTTTATTTCGAGGAAACCGGAACGGGCGTTCCGGTCGTGTTCGTGCATGAGTTCGCGGCCGACCACCGCTCCTGGGAAATGCAGATGCGCCACTTCGGCCAACGCTTTCGCTGCGTCACCTACGGCGCCCGCGGCTATCCGCCGTCGGACGTGCCGGAGAAGCCGGAGAGCTACTCGCAGAATCGGGCGACGGACGACATCCTGGCGGTGATGGATCATCTCAAGATCGACAAGGCGCACGTCGTCGGCCTGTCGATGGGCGGCTTCGCGAGCCTGCATTTCGGCTTCCGTCACCCTGCGCGGGCGCGATCGCTGGTGGTGGCCGGCGTAGGTTATGGCGCAGAGAAGGACCAGCAGGCGCGCTTCAAGGCCGAGGTCGAGGTGGTGTCCAAGTCGTTGCTGAGCGAAGGCATGACGGCGTTCGCGGAGAAGTACGCCTATGGGCCGACCCGCGTGCAGTTCGAGAACAAGGATCCGCGCGGCTTTGCTGAGTTCAAGAAGGCGCTCGGCGAGCATTCGGCCCTGGGCTCGGCCAACACACAGATCGGCTGCCAGGGCCAGCGGCCTTCGCTCTATGAGCTCGTCGACAAGATGCGCGCGCTCACGGTGCCGACGTTGATCCTGACCGGCGACGAGGATTGGCCCTGTCTCGCACCTGCGTTGCTGATGAAGCGCGAGATTCCCTCGTCGGCGCTGGCGGTGATGCCGAACTGCGGCCACACCATCAACCTCGAGGATCCCGACCAGTTCAACCGCATCGTCGGCGACTTCATCGCCCAGGTCGATGCCGATCGCTGGCCCAAGCGCGATCCGCGCGCGATGAGCGCCTCGATCACGGGCATGAAGAGCTGATCTTCGCGGTTGGCTAGGCCGTCAATCCGCCGTCGCAAACGAACTCGACGCCGGTCGAGAAGCTCGATTCGTTGGACAGCAGGAACAGGATCATGTTCGCCACCTCGTCCGCCTGGCCGAGGCGGCCGAGGGGATGCAGCTCCTCGAGCCATTGGCGTCCCGTCATGTTGCCGATGGTTTGCGAAAGCCTCCCCTCGATCATGGGCGTTTCGATGTAGCCCGGATGCACCGAGTTGCAACGGATGTTGTATTTCAGCTGCGCGCAATGGAGCGCCACATGCTTGGTGAACAGCCGCACCGCGCCCTTGCTGGCGCAGTAGGCGGCGGCGTAGGGCGCGCCGCGCAAGCCGAGCACCGACGAGATGTTCACGATCGAACCGCCGCCCGATTGCTTCATCGCCGGGATTGCCGCCTTGCAGCCGAGGAAGGTGCCCAGCGAATTGATGTCGTTGACGCGACGGTAGTCTTCCAGCGTGCAGCTCTCGATGTCGCCGCCGGCGCCCACGCCTGCTGCGTTGAGGAGCCCATGCAAGCCACCGAACCTCTCAGTCGTCGCAGCGACCGCCTTCTGCCAATCCGCCTCAAGCGTGACATCGAGCGGCAGGAAGAGGGCAGAAGCGCCGAGCTCGCTGGCAAGCGCGCGACCTTTCTCTTCGTCGCGGTCGGCGATGACGGCCTTGCCGCCTTCGCGCACCACCAGCCGCACGGTCGCGGCGCCGATGCCCGAGGCGCCGCCGCTCACGAGGACAACTTTGTTCTCAAGACGTGGCAAGCGGCAGCCTCCTCATCAGGCCCGAGGTGATGCCGCCGTCGGCCACGATCTCGGCGCCGGTGACGAAGCTCGATCGGTCGGAAGCGAGCCACAGCACGACCTCGCCCAGTTCCGGGGGCTCGGCCATGCGGCCGATCGGATGGCGGGAGCCGATGAAGGCCTTGCCCTGCTCATGGCCCACGGCCTGCCACAGCGGATTGAAGATCGCGGTATCGACGCCGCCCGGATGCACCGAATTGCAGCGGATGGCGTATTTCTTTTCAGCGCAGTGAAGCGCCACGCTCTTGGTCAAGAGGCGCACCGCACCTTTGCTGGCGGTATAGGCAAGCGGTCCCGCGCCGCTGATCAGTCCAGCGATCGACGAGATATTGACGATCGAGCCTTTGCAGTCGGGCTTGCGAGAACCGGTCTTCTTCATGCCGTCGATGGCGTACTTGCAGCCCAGGAACACGCCCTCCGAGTTGATGGCCTGCACACGCTGCCACTCCTCGACCGTCGTGGTCTCGACATTGCCGGTGCCGCCGCTGATGCCGGCGTTGTTGACCAGGATGTCGAGGCGGCCCTCGCGGCCCAGCACATCGGCCAGCAGTGCCTTCCAGGAAGCCTCCGATGCCACGTCGTGGGTCACGAAGCGACCGACACCATCCTTCGCTTCCTGGATGTCGGCTACGACCACGGTCGCGCCCGCGTCCTGCAGGAGCTTGGCCGATGCGGCGCCAATGCCCGACGCGCCGCCGGTGACGATTGCCACCCGTTCCGAAAGTTCACTCATGTTCCAGCGACCTTAAAGGTTCACCGCCGATTTGCCATCGTATTCCTGCATCTCATCCAAGCCTGCCGTCCTCGATCACTACCGCGTTTAACGCCGTGACTTCGCTCGAGGCCGTTGCGGTTTGCGAGGCGGAAGGTTCGGCGTCTTTGGAGGAGCCGAGATTTCCTGCTCGATCCCGTTGACGGTCACCGAGCGGATGAAATCGACGTCCTCGTAATGCTCGCGCAGGACACCCGGATCGATGCGGCCGTGATCGGTTTTGCCCTTGCCCGCTTTCCAGGCGGCGTCCCAGAGCATGGCAAGGGTGCGCACACCAAGCGCCATGACCTTGCCGGTCTCAGCCCCCAAGTCCTGCCACAATGCCTGCGTGTGCGGAGGTGACCCTGGAGCGAAGCTCGCCTCGTAGGAGTCGATGATCGTGCGTGGCGGCAATATCTTCGCGACGTCGCGCATGCAGGCGAGCGTGGCAAGTGCTGCCGAGCGGCCGTCCTCCACAAGCGCCATGCCATGGTCGGTCCCGAGGTTTTTCCGGATCTCGGTGAACAGCAATCCTTTCTTCGCCGCCGAGTTGATCATCTGGGTTTCAAAGGCCGAATGGACGCCCTCACCGCGAAAGGCCGGCAGCTTCTTGCCATGGTCTTTCCGGCTCGGGCTATCGCGGGGAATATCCGGCTTCTCCGACTCGATGCCATCGCTCATCGTCGAGCCGTGCAAGGGCTGCGAAGCGTCGCCGACATAGTGGGCCAGGGTTCCGGCGGCCGCGATGAACTTGCCGGGGTCGGTGGCGGCGCAGTCCTTCATCCGCTCGAAGTATTGCCACACCCTGAACGGCAGGATGCCGCGGTGCAGCTCGTCCACCTTCTCCGGAAAGGCATCGAAATATTTGTTCCAGTTCTTGGCCGTCAGGAGATCCGGCTTGGCGATGCACGCCTCGGGCAAGGTCTTGAAGCCCGCAAAAGGCCGATCCGCATCGCAGTGATGGTTGGGATGCTCCGGCCCCGTCGATCGAGTGCCTGCCGACTTGGTGTCGCGACCGCCCTTGACGCCGATATCCTCGCCTTTCCGGTTGAGGTGGGGCGATGGATACTGCTTCCACACAATGTCCGGCACATCGGCGAGGGCGACAAAACCTGATTCGATCAAATCCTTGTTCTTCGGCGCGACCTTGAGATCGTCGAGTTGAAGGCTGATGCTGCCGGCGTTCGCCTGCAGGAAGGATTTGAGGGTGTGATCCTTGACCAGGTCGATGGCGAGTGTGCCGATCGAATAGTGGCCGACTGCGCCCCAGGTCCCCGAGACGCCATCGCCCCCTTCGACGACCAGCTCGACATCGAGGAGCTTGCACACGTTGCTGAGGCTGGTCGCGAGCGAATAGGTCGACTGCTCGCTGCTTTCCACGAAAACCTGGGAACCCCATTCGATGGCGAGCGGTCGCAGATCCCGCTGCGGCAACGGACGTGTATCTTCGTGACCATCGGGACCGGGCATCTGCAGATGCCAAAGCGCTCCCGAATCGCCATGGCGGGCACCGTCGCTCCCTTTCGCCGGCGCGATCAGGAGATCCGAGACGTAGTCGAAGCCGCCCACCGAACGGTAGCGGTAGAACATTCCCTTGATCCGGCCTTGCAGCAATCCTGAGGTCGCGGCCATCGCCACAACCGGCTGGTCGACCAGACGTCGCAGTGAAATATTCTGCTCGTAGAGATCGAACAGCGGCCGGATCGGCGGCAATCCGTAAATGTTGGGCGTCCAGTCACCCACATCGTCGACCCGTACCAGGCCGACATCGAGTGCCAGCCAGGTCTGGCGCAGCGGCAGCGCCGGATAGACTTCCGAGAAGAGCCTGCGGGTGACCTGCTTGTCGCTGCTGGCGCCGATCTGGGACAAGCCGCCACGCAGCCGGGCAAAGATCTCCGTGCCGGGTTCGCCGCAGGCATGGCGTGCGGTGAGGGCGTAGGTCGTGTGGCCGTCGGACATCAGGCAGCCGATGGTGGCGACATGCTCTTCCTGTTGCACGATCGCATGCAGCGGCAGGCCGCCGCCGAACGTCGCCTGCGGCCAGGCAACGGGTTCAACTGGCAGCACCTTTCCTTGCGGCAGCGGGGGCGCCAGTACCGTGCAGACCGGGACGACACGACCGTCCGGCAAGTACAGCCGCTTCGGCAGGATCTGCCAGGGTGAGAGCCTTCCCGTCTTGCCGAAGTCCGCCTCGTCGACCCATTCGCGGACGAGCACGAGGATGCAGGGCCACGAGTAGTCGCGGACCTGGGAATTTCCAAAGGTACGAGGATAAGAGAGTTTGTTGCGCGGCCGGGCGCCCTCGCCACGGGCCTGCGGCCAATCTTCATCATCGCGAATCAGATAAAGACCGACAGCGGTGCCCACGACATTCGCTTTGCTCATGAGATGGAAATGATAGAGGTCTCGCGCCTCGACCAAATCCTTGAGCGACAGGCTTGAAAAATCGAAGTCGTCGTGCGGTGCGCCGGTCATAGGGCCTCCCTCTACCCATGCGGGTACATTGGCCGTGAGACTAGCGCGGCTTCGTTACAACTGTTTAGCCAACAATGACGGGCGGGAGCTGTTTCGTCTTCGTTGGTTGTGAAACTAGATGTCCAATCTTTCGAGCCAAAGAAAAAGCCCCGTCCGCGAGGACGGGGCCGTTTCGTTTGCGTCGTTCGTCGCGACTAGAAGCCGAGCGGCTGGGTGACGCGCGTCCAGCGACCGCCCTTCGACTCGGCCAGGAACGACGAGTTCGCACCCTGGCGGATCTTGGGTCCGAAGTTTACTTCCGGACCGTTGAAGATGTCGTGGTAGCCCTTGATGGCCTCCATGCCGGAAATGAAGCTGTCGAGCGTCAGGTTCTTCCCGGCGTTCTGCAGGCCCTTCAAGGTGAGGTCGGCGGCTACATAGCCGTAGACCGCACCGATGTTGGGATCGATGCTGAACTTGGCCTTGTACTGCTTCACGAAGTTGGCGACCGCCGGTATCGGGCTGTCGGCATAGGGCATCTCGGTGAGGCCCATGCCGTAGAAACCTTCCATGCCCGGCGCCGCGCCGACGACGAGGTCATAAACGGCGGCAGAGCCGACGAACGTCACGTCGTTCCAGCCCTCCTTGCGCGCGGCGGTGTAGGGAACGATGGTATCTTTCACGATCGTGCCCATGGCGATCAAGTCGCAGCCGGCCGACTTGAGCTTGGTGAGCGAAGCGGTGAAGTCGCTGTCGGTGGGCTTGTGTGCCGCTCGCTCCACGATCGCAATGCCGAGCTTCTTGGCCTGTTCCTCGGCGCCTTCGACGATCTCCTTGCCGAAGTCGGTATCCTGATACATCACGCAGAGCTTCTTCTTGCCCTTTTGCGTGACCAGATAGTTGATGCCGGAGCGGATCTGGTCGACGTAGGAAGCGGCGCCATAGAACTTCAGCCGCTCGAACGGCTCATACATCGAGCGTGCCGCCGACAGCGGGAAGAGATTGGGAACACCCGCAGCAAGCTGATCCTTGAAGCAGGCATTATTCATCGGCGTGCCGAGCGGAGCGATGAACGCAAACACCTTGTCCCGGTTGATCAGCTTGTTGCAGGCCTGAACCGCCTTGGGCACCTGGTAGGCCTGGTCCTCGACGATCACCTTGATCTTGCGCCCGTTGACGCCGCCCGCCTCGTTGGCTTCCTCAAGCCGCATCTTCACGGCATTGGACGAGGATACACCATAGGTCGCGGCCACGCCGGACAGGTCGGTATGCATGCCCAGCACGATCTCGCTCGAGCTTACGCCCCGAGTCTGTGCCCACGAACCAACAAAGGTAGCTACCACCATGACGCCCGCGAACGCGACGACTTTGATCGATTGCACCATTTCTTCCTCCGTGGGCCCGCCCCGGAAGGGGCGGGACTGTTTTATTCTTCCTCCATGGTCCGCCCCTGGAAAGGCGGCGCTGCTTTATTTCGATTGCTGCGGGACTCGACTAGAAGCCCAGCGGCTCGGTGACGCGGACCCAGCGGCCACCCTTCACCTCGGCCAGGAACGACGAACTTGCGCCCTGATGCGTCTTCGGTCCGAAGTTGACTTCCGGCCCACCGAAGATGTCATGGTATCCCTTGATCGCTTCCATGCCAGTGATGAGGCTGTCGACCGTCAAATTCTTGCCGGCATTCTCGAGAGCCTTCACGGTGAGATCGGCGCCATCATAGCCGTAGATCGCACCCGCATTGGGATCGATGTTGTACTTCGCTTTGTAGCGCTTCACGAAGTCGGCCACGGTTGCCAGCTTGCTGTCGGCATAGGGCAATTCTGCCAGGCCCATGCCGTAGAAACCATCCATGCCCGGCGCGGCACCGACCACCAGATCGTAGGTCGCCGTCGAGCCAAGGAACGTGACATCGTTCCAGCCATCCTTGCGGGCGGCGGTGTAGGGGATGATGGTGTCTTTCACGATCGTGCCCATGACGATCAGGTCACAGCTGGCTGCCTTGAGCTTGGTGAGCGACGCAGTGAAATCCTGGTCTGTCGGTTTGTGCGAGGCCCGCTCGACGATCTTGATGTTGAGTGCCTTGGCCTGCTCTTCGACGCCTTCGACGACTTCTTTCCCGAAATCGGTGTCCTGATACATGATGCAAAGGTTCTTCTTGCCCTGTTTCGTCACCATGTAGTTGATGCCGGCCCGGACCTGATCGACATAAGAAGCGCCGGCCTGAAATTTCAGCCGGTTGAACGGCTCGTACATCGACCGTGCCGAGGTAATCGGAAACAGGCTGGGGATGTTCGCCGCGAACTGCTCCTTGAAACAGGCATTGTTCATCGGAGTGCCGATGGCGGCGATGAAGGCGAATACCTTGTCGCGATTGATGAGCTTGTTGCAAGCCTGCACGGCCTTGGGAACCTGATAGCCAGCATCCTCGACGATCAGCTTGATCTTGCGGCCATGCACGCCACCAGCGGCATTGGCTTCCTCGAACCGCATTTTCGCAGCGTTGATCGTGGATATACCATAGGTCGCGGCGACGCCGGAAAAGTCGGAATGGCTTCCGAGAACGATTTCGCTGTCGGTTACGCCGTGTGTCTGCGCCCTGGCTCCGGCGGCGACCGCCATCGTCAGGGCGGCGGCCAACGCTACTACTCTTGACGACTGCTTCATCTACTCCTCCTTAGAGTTCCTCCACTACGGACGCACCACGCAGGATCACGCCGCTTCCACATACATGCCGTCGATCAGCGTCTTGTATTTTTCATTTACGAACTTGCGCTTGAGCTTCATGGTCGGGGTCAGTTCGTCATCCTCGGCCGTGAGCTGCTGCTCGATCAGCCGGAACTTCTTGATCGTCTCCACGCGCGCGAAGTTCTGGTTGACCTTCTCGATCTCCGATCCGATCAGGTCGATCACTTCACGCGTGCGGCAGAGCGAGGCGAAGTCGGTGAACGGCACATTGCTGTCCTGCGCATACTTCGCGACGTTCTCGTAGTCGATCATCACCAGGCAACTCAGAAACTTGCGACGATCGCCGATCACGACCGCATCCGAGATATAGGGCGAGAACTTGAGCTGGTTCTCCATCTCTGACGGCGTGATGTTCTTGCCACCGGCGGTGATGATGATGTCCTTCATCCGGTCGGTGATCTTTAGATAGCCCTCGTTGTCGAGGAGGCCGACGTCGCCGGTATGCAGCCAGCCGTCGCGAACCGTCTCGGCAGTCTTCTGCGGGTTGTTGAGGTAGCCCATGAAGACGTGGGGGCCACGCAGCAGGATCTCGCCATCGGCCGAGATGCGGACCTCGGTGTGCGGCGCGCATACGCCGACGGTGCCGAGCTTCGCCTGGTCGGGCATGCCGGTCGCAATCCCGCAATTCTCGGTCTGGCCGTAGACTTCCCGCATATCGACGCCGAGGGCGAGATACCACTTGATGAGATCCGGCGCGATCGGAGCAGCGCCGGTTCCGGCAAAGCGCACGCGATGCATGCCGATGGCGCGCTTGATGTTATCCAGCACCAGGTAGTCGGCGACCCGATAGAGGAGGCTCTGAAGGGCCGAAGGTCGGCGGCCTTCGAGCCTGGCCTCGGCGATCTGCAGCCCGACGCTGACCGCCCAGCGATAGGCCATCCGGCCGATCCAGGTCGCCTCCTTCATGCGGATGGCGATGCTGGAGTAGAAGCGCTCCCAGATGCGCGGCACGGCGAAGAACGTGGTCGGGGCGACCTCGCGCACGTTCTCCGGCACGGTTTCGAGGCTTTCAGCGAAGTTGGGGATGGCGCCGGAACGCAGCGGCAGGAACACGGTAAAAGTACGTTCGGCGACGTGGCAGAGCGGCAGGAACGCGAGCTGCTCGTCGTCCGCTCTCATAGGCACGAAGGCGTCGGCGTTGCCGATCTGGAAGATGACATTGCGGTGCGAGAGCATCGCTCCCTTGGCCGGACCCGTGGTGCCGGACGTATAGACGAGCAGGGCCAGGTCCTCCGGCTGCGAGCTCGAGACCAACTCTTCCCATAGCCGCGGATGATCGGCCTGATGCTGCCGCCCCAGCGCCAGCAGCTCGTCGAACGGCATCACCTGGTCGTCACGGAAGTGCGAAAGCCCTTCCATGTCGAACACGAACACTTTGCGCACCAGTGGGCAGCGCTCGCGCACTTCAAGAAACTTGTCGAGTTGCTCCTCGTCTTCGACGAACAGGAAACGTGAGCGGCTATCGCTCAGGATGTACTCGACCTGCTTGGCCGAGTCGGTGGGGTAGATGCCGTTGGAGACGCCGCCGGCGCCCATCGTTCCCATGTCGACGTAAAGCCATTCGGGAATGGTCTCGGCCAGAACAGACACCACGTCGCCACGCGCCAGGCCCAGCTTCACCAGACCCATGCCGGCGGCGCGTGCCCGCTCGCCATAGTCGCGCCAGCTTGTCGACTTCCAGATCCCGAGATCCTTCTCGCGGAAAGCGGTGCGATCGCCGCGTGCGCCCACCTGATGCCAGAAGAGCCGGGGGATGGTGTCGCAGCCCTCGACTTTGATCGATTCGACCGAAACAGGCATGGCATTGTCCATCATCGCGTTCCCTTGCTACCGCCAGGTCTTGCGCTTCTTCCAGCGCCGCTGTCCGCGTGCGCCCTGCTCCTTGATGCCAAGATAGAATTCCTTGATGTCCTCTTTTTCGACCAGCCGTTCGCAAGTGTCGGCCATCACGATACGGCCAACCTCGAGCACGTAGCCATAGTCGGCGGTCCGCAGCGCCATGTTGGCGTTCTGCTCGACCAGCAGGATGGTCACGCCGCGTTCGCGGTTGATGCGCACGATGATGTCGAAGATGTCCTTCACCAGCTTGGGCGAGAGCCCGAGCGAAGGCTCGTCCAGCAGCATCACCTTGGGGCGCGCCATCAGGGCACGGCTGATCGCCAGCATCTGCTGTTCGCCGCCCGACAGCGACCCCGCGCGCTGGTCGGCACGTTCGCGCAGGACTGGGAAGTAGCCGAACACGGCCTCGAGGTCCTGGGCCACGCCATCGGAATCGCGGCGCGTGAAGGCGCCCATGCGCAGGTTCTCGCGCACCGTCAGGAAGGGAAAGACCTCGCGGCCTTCGGGTACGTGACTGATGCCGAGCCGCATCACCTTGTCGGGATCCATGCGCTGGATCTCGCGACCCTGAAAGACCACGCTGCCTTTCTGCGGGTCCATGACGCCGCAGATCGTCTTCAGCACGGTGGTCTTGCCGGCACCATTGGACCCCAGGATGGTGACGATGCCGCCCTCCGGCACCTCGAACGAGACGCCGCGGATCGCCATGATCGGACCGTAGTAGGTCTCGATGTTGGCCACCTTGAGGATGGGCTCCGCCATGCGCATCACCCTCCGAGATAAGCCCGCGCCACTTCAGGATGGCTTTGCACCTCCTGCGGTGTGCCCATCGCCAGCGGCTTGCCATAGTTCAACGCCAGCACGCGGTCCGAGACGGCGGAGACGAGCGTCATGTCGTGCTCGACCATCAGTACGGTGACGCCGAGCACCGTCTTGATGTCCTGGATCCAGAACGCCATGTCCTCGGTCTCCTCGACGTTGAGCCCGGAGGAGGGCTCGTCGAGCAGCAGTAGCTTGGGGTTGGTGCAGAGCGCACGGGCAAGCTCCGTCACCTTGCGCACGCCGTAGGGCAGGTTGACGATCAGGCTGTCGCGATATTGCTGCAGGTCGAGGAAGTCGATCACATGCTCGACGGCCGCGCGATGCTCCAATTCCATGCGCCGCACCGAGGGCAGGAACAGGAGTTCCGAGAAGAAGCCCGACTGCTTGTGCGCATGGCGCGCCAGCAGAAGGTTCTGCAGCAGCGTCGCATGCTCGAACAGCTCGATGTTCTGGAAGGTGCGGGCGATGCCGAGAGCGGCAATCTTGTGCGGCGGCACTGTCGTGATGTCGTTGCCATCGAACACCAGCCGACCGCTCGAGGGCGTATAGATGCGGCTCATCATGTTGAAGATCGTGGTCTTGCCGGCGCCGTTGGGGCCGATGATGGTGAAGACCTCGCCCTTCTCGACGTCGAAGCTCACGCCATCGACGGCCCGGATGCCACCGAAATTGATCGAGAGGTTGTCGGCGGTGAAGAGGCTCATCGCAGTCGCTCCGACCGCATGTAGGTCTTCTGCCGCTTGAAGGTCGCCCGCTTGTACATCGGGAAGGTCGAGAAGAAGAGCTTGATCTTGAGCCAGCGGCCATACATGCCGAGCGGCTCGAGCAGGATCACCAGCACCAGGATCAGGCCGAAGATGCCGGCCTCGACGCCGGGCTTGGCAAGGAAGGCGCCGATCGCAGCGCCCAGACTGCCGATCAGGCTGATGCCTGACGCGGCGGCGAAGCTCGCGAGGCTGTCGGGGATCGAATCGCGCAGGATGGCGATCAGCGGCGGAAGCAGAGCGACGAAGATCGCCCCGAAGACCGCGCCGTGCAGCGAACCCAGGCCGCCCACGATCACCAGCAGCAGGAACTGGATCGAAAGCAGGATGGTGAAGATGTCAGGCGCCAGATAAGCGATCTTGTGCGCGAACAGGGCGCCCGCGAGCCCCATCAATCCGGCCGAATAAGCAAAGGCGATGGATTTGTAGATAGCGAGGTTCACGCCCATCGACTGGGCCGCGATCTCGCTGTCGCGGATCGCGATCCAGGCGCGGCCCGTCGGCGACCGCAGCAGATTGCGGGTCAGCCACAGCGCCACGACGAGGAAAAAGAGGCAGAGGTAGTAGAACGAGCGGTCATCGTCGAACGTGACGCCGAAGATCACCGGTTTGTCGACCGGCATGCCGGCGAAGCCGTGCGTCACCGACTCCCAGCGAGTGAACACTTCCTGGATGATCACCGCGAAGGCGAGCGTGGCGATTGCGAGGTAGATGCCGGTCATGCGCAGCGCCGGCAGGCCAACCACGAAACCGGCGGCCGTGGTGATCAGGACGGCGAGGGTCATTGCCGCGATCCAAGGCAAGCCCTGCTGCAGGAAATAGGCATGGGCGTAGGCGCCGATGCCGAGGAAGGCAGCGTGGCCCAGCGATACCAGGCCGGTATAGCCGACCAACACCATCAGCGAGAGGCCGCAGAGCGCGTAGATGAAAACCCAGCTCGTCTCGCCGACGTAGTATTCATCGATCACGAACGGCAGGCTGACCACCAGGAGCGCTAAAAGGCCGTACCAGAAGGCATCGACCCGGTCGCGGAAAAGCCGGATGTCCTGCTCGTAGGAGGTTTTGAACAGGAACCGCATGTCGCCGCCTACACCTTCTTGCGCGCAAGCGTGCCGAACAGGCCTTGCGGCCGGATGGCGAGGACGACCAGCATCACGATGTAGGGCGCGGTGTTCTTCAGCCCCTCCGACAGGGTGGCGCCGGCATAGAGCTCGATGAGGCCGATGATGATGCCGCCCACCAGCGCGCCGGGAATCGAGCCGAAGCCGCCCAGCACCGCGGCAGCGAACGCCTTGAAGGCCACGGCGAGGCCCATGTTGGTGTCGATCAGCGTCACCGGCGACAGCAGAATGCCTGCCACCGCGGACACGCCGGCCGAGATCGCCCAGATCAGGGAGAAGATCAGCTTGACCGGGATGCCCATGTAGTAGGCGGCGAGTTGGTTCTGCGACGTCGCCTGCATGGCAACGCCGATGCGCGTATGGGTGAAGAAGACGTAGAGCGCGCCGCACAGCAGCAGCGTGCCGACGACGATCGAAACATACTGATGGCTGAACGTGACGCCGCCGATCGTCGTGACGCCACCAAAAGGCGTCGGCAAAGTGTAGATTTCCGAACCCCAGGTGACGCTGGCGAAGGTGCGGAACATGGCGCCGAGGCCGATGGTCAACATGACCACGGCGAACTGCGGCTGGCCGATCACGCGGCGCAAGACGACGGCATCGAGCAAGGCGCCGAACGCCCCGACGACGACGACCGCGATCAGGAACGCGACCCAGTAGTCGAGCTTCCACCACGCCACCGACATGTAGGCGACGAAGGCGCCCAACATCAGGAGGTCGCCCTGGGCGAAGTTCACGAGTTCGGTGGCCTTGTAGATCAGCACGAACCCGAGCGCGACCAGGCCGTAGATGCAGCCGACTGCAAGCCCGTTCAGGGTGAGTTGCAGAAAATTAACCAGTTTCCATCCCTTGCAACGGGCAGTCTAACGCCACCTCGTACCTCGCCCAATATGAACGGCTATTCAGCGCTGTCAACGCGCGATGCGACGAGAACGCGAGCTGGCGGCTGGAGCCACGGCTTGTAAGACAATGTGAGCGCCGCAGCCGTGGCGCTCCCCATCTACCGCGCCACTGGAGCGGCGCGCCCGACAGTTTAAGGTGAGCGCCATGACCAAATCCCTCACGACTCCGGAAGAGCGCGTGGCGCTGTTCCAGAAGCTTTTCTCCGACACCATCCCGCACAACAAGGCACTGGGTCTGAAGGTGCTCGCCGTCGCGCGCGGCCTTGCTTCCATGCGGCTCGACTGGCGCGAGGAGCTGGTGGGCAATCCCGAAACCGGCGTGCTGTCGGGCGGACCGCTGACAGCGATGCTCGACGGCTGTTGCGGCATGGCGGTCGCGACCATGCTCAAGGAGCCGATGCCCTTCGCCACGCTCGACCTGCGCATCGACTATGCCAAGCCCGCGGAACCTGGAAAGCCGGTGATCGCCGAGGCCGAGTGCTATCGCATCACCCGGTCGGTCGCCTTCACGCGCGCTTTCGCGCATCAGGGCGATCCCAAGGACCCGGTGGCGGCTGCAGCCGGCACCTTCATGCTGGGCACCAAGGGCAAGGTGACGGCTGCCCATCAGAAGGGGCGGGAGATCCTGACTCAGGGGCGTGCATCGTGAGTCGCGGCCTGATGAAGCGCCTCGCCGAGGCGCGCAAGCAACGCGACGTCAGCCGTCTCGCCGACGCCATTCCCTATGCGCGCTGGATGCAGATCGCACCGGAGAACGGCACGGGCGAATTGCTGACGCGCATGCGCTACCACGACTCGCTGATCGGCAACACCTTCCTGCCGGCGATCCATGGCGGCACGTTGGGCGCCATGCTGGAGATGGCGGCGATCTTTCATCTGCTCTGGGAGACCGAGACCGAGACGGTGCCGAAGATCGTCAATATCACCGTCGACTATCTGCGCTCGGCGCGGCCGATCGACGTGATCGCTTCGGCCAAGGTGA
>Ga0081455_10004332_pt1 | contig 15984 bp, 18 predicted proteins | sample TabmetS3T2R1_FD_70207 | JGI IMG/M metagenome (GOLD analysis project Ga0081455, IMG submission 70207) | Tabebuia heterophylla rhizosphere microbial communities from the University of Puerto Rico - S3T2R1 | ecosystem: Host-associated > Plants > Roots > Rhizosphere ... | reverse complement strand
GTCCCGCCGGCCGAATCCGCTCCGTCGAAGCCGTCGCGCAAGCCCGAGCCGGCGACGATGCTTACCACCGAGAGGCCAGGCGCGAGGCCCGCGCCGGCCGAGCCGCGTGCCGCTTCGGATGACGCCCCGCCGGAGGAACCGCGCCAGCTCGAGTTGAAGAGCTTCGAGGACGTGGTTGCGCTCGCCGAAGCGAAGCGCGACCTCAAGCTCAAGCACGCTCTCGTCGAGCAGGTGCGGCTCGTGCGCTTCAAGCCGGGCACCATCGAGATCAATCCGCTGCCGCATGCGCCGCGCGAGCTCGGCCAGGATTTGATGCGCAAGCTGAAAGCCTGGACCGGGCGGGTATGGATCGTCGCCGTCAGCGACGAGGAGGGCGCGGTCCCGCTCGGCGTGCAGCGCCGCGAAAAGGAAGCGCGCGCGATCGAGAGCGTGCGCGAGCACCCGTCGGTCAAGCAGGTGATGCAACATTTTCCCGGCGCGCGCATTACCGCCGTGCGGCCCGTCGCCGAGCCCGACCCGCAAGAGGCCGATAGCGAGGCGCCCGACGAGTTCAAGGAGGACGGGACCAACCGATGAAGAATTTCGCCGAGATGATGAAACAAGCGCAGGCGCTGCAGGGCCGCGTCGCCGACATGCAGGCCGAGCTTGAGCGCACGCAGATCGAAGGCCGCTCCGGCGGCGGCATGGTGACGGTGACGCTCACCGGCAAAGGCGATATGGCCGGCGTCACCATCGATCCGTCTCTGCTCAACCCCAGCGAGGCCGAGATCCTCGAGGACCTCATCGTCGCCGCTCACAACGACGCCAAGGCCAAGGTCGAGGAGACGATGAAAGAGAAGATGAAGAGCCTGACCGGCGGCCTGCCGCTTCCTCCCGGCCTGAAACTATTCTGAATGCATGGCGAAAGTCGCGGCAGGACCCGAGATCGAGCGGCTGATCCAGTTGCTCGCGCGGCTCCCGGGGCTCGGGCCCCGCTCGGCGCGGCGCGCAGCGCTCCATCTCGTCAAGAAGAAGGAGCAGCTGCTCGAGCCGTTGACTGCCGCGCTGGCTGAGACCCGCGACACCATCCTCACCTGCGAGACTTGCGGCAATATCGACACCAAGAGTCCGTGCACGCTCTGCCGCGATCCGGCGCGCGACCGCACGCTTATCTGCGTCGTGGAGGAAGTCGGCGATCTCTGGGCGCTCGAACGCGCGAGCGTGCTTAACGGGCTCTATCACGTGCTCGGCGGCACGCTGTCACCGCTCGACGGGATCGGCCCTGACGACCTCGCGATCGCGAAGCTGATCGAGCGCGCGCGCGACCCGAACGTCAAGGAAGTGCTGCTCGCGCTCAACGCCACGGTCGAGGGCCAGTCGACCGCGCATTATCTGATGGACCAGCTTGCCGGCTGCAACGTCACCGTGTCGCGGCTCGCTTATGGCGTGCCCATCGGTGGCGAGCTCGACTATCTCGACGAAGGCACGCTCGCGGCGGCCGTCAAATCCCGCAAGCCGATGTAGAGCGCGCCGCCGTTCCCTACGCGGGGGCCGTCTGCTCTTTTTTCTTCTCTTCCTTTTCCGTCCACGGCGCGACCTTCAACAGCAGCAGCATGCCGGGTATGGCGGCGAGGGTGCAGAGGACGAAGAACTGCGTCCAGCCGACGGCTTCGACGATGAAGCCGGTCGAGGCATTGGCAAACGTGCGCGGAACCGCGATCAAACTGCTGAACAGGGCAAATTGGGTGGCGGTGAAGGCCTTGCTGGTTTCCCTGGCCATGAAAGCCGTCAGCGCAACGCTGCCGAGGCCGACGGCGAGGTACTCGCCGCTGACCACGACGAACAGACCCATCAGCGTGTGCCCGGCCTGGCTCAGCCAAACGAACGGCAGGATGGTGGCCATCTGCACGAATCCGAACAGCCATAGCGCCCGGTTGATGCTCAGTCTGAGCATGACGAGACCGCCGACCGTGGCGCCGGCGATGACGGCCCACAGACCGGCGAATTTGGCCACGGTGCCGATCTCGGTCTTGCTGTACCCCATGTCCAGATAAAACGGCGTCGCCAGCGCCGTGGCCATGTTGTCCCCCAACTTGTAGAGAAACAAAAAGGCCAGGATGGCCAACCCGGCGACGATGCCGTCACGGCTGAAAAACTCGACGAACGGATCGATCACAGCCTCGCGCAAGGTACGCGGCGCGAGCGCGTCATCGCTCACTTCCTTGATCGTCAGAGTGGTGATGATACCGACCAGCATGAACAGGCCGGTGATCCAAAACACCGCCGTCCATGGCAAGTGGTCGGCCAGGATCAAGGCGAGAGATCCCGGCACGAGGCCGGAAAGACGGTAGGCGTTGATCCAGAAAGACGTACCGGTTCCGAGCTCGTCGTCGGCCAGCAACTCGCGCCGGTAAGCGTCCAGCACGATATCTTGGCTCGCGCTGAACAGGGCGACCGCAAACACGATCCAAACGATCGGTCCGAGCGAGGTTGTGGGATCGAACTGACCCAAGACCCCGATCGAAAGCAAGAGGCCAAGCTGCGTCAGGACGGCCCAGCCGCGCCTGCGGCCGAGGAACGGCAGCTTGAACCGGTCCATCAGGGGAGACCACACGAATTTCCAGGTGTAGGGCAGGCCGACGAGCGCGAACAGGCCGATGGTGGCAAGGTCCACATGGTTGCTGCGGAGCCACGCCGGCACCAGCGAGATCAGGACAAACAGCGGCATCCCCGAGCTGAAGCCCAGGAAGATGCAGGTCAGCATCTTCCGGGTGAACAGGATCTCGGTCCACTTTCGCTGCGCTTCAGGCTGCTGTCGTGTTTCCCCCGTGACAGTCATGATGCTTCATACCAGTCCCGATCCGCCGCGTCATGAGTTCTTGCCAGGCGGCCTGACACCGCGGGGCCTTAATTTTGCCCTCTCCCCTTGTGGGCGAGGCTGGACAAGGAGAACGAGCCATGGTGCGCGTCACAGGGATAGACCACCTCGTGCTCAGCGTCGGTAACTTCAAAGCGTCGAAGGCCTTTTACGCCCCCCTTATGGCGTTCCTCGGCTTCACGCTCGAGGCCGAGTACGAAGGGATGATGGGCTGGCACAACGACAAGACGCTGTTCTGGATCGCCGCCGCCGACGCGAAAGGCAGGAAGCACAAATACCGCAAAGGCGATATCGGCTTTCACCACTACGCGTTCCGCTTGAGGAGCCGGAAAGACGTCGATGCGTTGCAGGCGTTTCTCAAGGACCAGGGAACGACCATCGTCGACCCGGCGGGCGAGTATTACGACGACTACTACGCCGTCTTCTTCCTCGATCCCGACGGCATGAAGCTCGAGGGCATGCGCTACGGCGAGCGCCACGAGCAAGCGGCGCGCAAGGGCGCGGCGCGGAAGAAGGCATCGGCCCGCAAAAAATGATTATTCGCCGGGGAGAAGACCGGGCAGGGAGGCGCCGCCGCCGTTCCGCTTGCGCTCGCTTGCCTCTGACTTTGCCTGTGACGTGGAGGGCGTCTGTTCGATAGCAGGTTGCGCGCCATCCTCGAACTCCAAGGTCTCGATCTTGCGTCCGCGCTGGGCGATCTTGTCCGACGAGGTGAGGATCTTCTCGATGTCCTGATTGGCCTGGCCGAAATGGCGCTGGAGATCGAGCACGCGCTCGCGGAAGCGGCCCATATCGTCCATGAGCCGCGTCACCTCGCGCTGGATGAGATGCGCCTGTTCGCGCATCTGCACGTCCTTCAGGATCGCCTGCATGGTCTGCACCGCGAGCATCAGCATGTTGGGGGCGCAAATCACGATGCGGGAGCGATGCGCCCGCTGCACCAGATCGGTGAAATGCTCGCAGAGATCGGCGTAGATCGCCTCCGACGGCACGAACAGGATGGCGGTGTCTTGCGTCTCGCCGGCGATGAAGTAGCGCTCGGTCATCGCATCGACATGGCGGGTGACATCGACGCGCACGCGCCGCGCCGCTTCTTTCTTCTCCTCGTCGCGCCGCGCGGCGCGGAAGGCCTCGAAGCCTTCGAGCGGGAACTTGGCGTCGATGACGAGGGACGCCTTGGTGTTCGGCATGTGCAACAGGCAATCGGGCCGCTTGCCGTTCGAGAGCGTCGCCTGGAAGGTGTAGGCGCCCTTGGGCAAGCCGTCCTTGACGATGGTTTCCATGCGCAACTGGCCGAAGGCGCCCCGCGCCTGCTTGTTGGCGAGGATCTCCTGCAGGCTCACCATGTTGTTGGAAAGCTCGGTCAGGTTCCGTTGCGCGGTATCGATGACAGCGAGCCGCTCGTTGAGCTTGGCGATCGATTCATGGGTCTTGCGCGAGGTCTCGTTGAGGTCGGTGCCGACCCGCTGCGTCATGCGGTCGAGCCGTTCGTTGACGGCGCGCGCGATGTCGCCTTGGCGCGCCACGCTAATCTCGGCGAAGCTCTGGAGCCGCCCCTTGAGCTCGGCGAGCTCCGCGGCTTGCGCGTTCGCCTCGCGCCGCCGCCGGCTCATATGGACAAAGAGCGTGATGGCGAGGAGGAGGAGCGAAAAGGCGGCGAGGCCCCCGAGCGCGAGCAGCGCCAGCGCGGGCTCGACGGTGACGCTCCCGATCGTGATGGGCTCGAAGACCATCCGGCCAAGATAGACCGATTCGCGCCCCGACTAGACCAAAACAAGAACATCGGCTCTCGCGCGGCCAGAGACCTCCCCCAGGCGCTTGCTGTTGACCGGCTTGGCTTCGCTCCTTATTTCAAGCCCCTCACATGGCCATCCGACCCATTCTCATCCTTCCCGACGCCCTTCTGCGCAAGCAGTCGAAGCCCGTCGAGCGCGTGGACGCCGAGCTTAAGCGGCTCATCGACGATATGTTCGAGACCATGTACGAGGCGCCGGGCATCGGCCTTGCCGCGCCCCAGCTCGGCGTGTCCCGCCGCCTGATCGTCATGGACCCGGCCAAGGACGACGCGCCGAAGACCCCGCTCGTCATGATCAACCCCGAGATCCTCGACCGCTCGGAGGAGCTCAGGATGCATGACGAGGGCTGCCTTTCCATTCCCGATTTCACCGCCGAGATCGAACGGCCGGCCAAGATTCGCGTGGCCTATATCGACCGCGAGGGAAAGCCCGAGGAGAGGGAGCTCGCGGGCATTTGGTCCACGCTCGTGCAGCACGAGATCGACCACCTCAACGGCATCCTCTTCATCGATTATCTGTCGCGGCTAAAGCGCGATATGGTGGTGCGAAAATTCAGCAAGCAGAAACGTACCGAGGCGCTCTAGACATGACACTCCTCATCGCTTCCATCGCGCTCGAAGTCGCCGTCGCCGTCATCGCCGCGATCGCGGCGATGAAGGGCCGCCCCTATCTCTACGGCCTTGCCTTCACCTTCGCCGTCTACGTGCTCTATGATTCCGGCCGGCTGCTCGGCTGGAACGTCGAGGCCGGCGTGCTGTCGGTGCTCTTTCTCCTGGCGAGCGCGAGCGCGCTTTATGCCGTTTGGGGCATCTACCGCGAAGAGTGATTGCCGGGGGAGGCGGCCCCGCCGCGCCATGGACCGCGAACCGTAAAGCCCGCCGATGCGCATCGTCTTCATGGGAACGCCAGACTTCGCCGTCCCGGCGCTTCTCGCCATTTGCGAGGCGGGCCACGAGGTCTTGGCGGTTTACACCCAGCCGCCGCGCGAGGCCGGCCGCGGCATGAATTTGCGGAAATCGCCGGTGCACGAAGCGGCGGAGGAAGCGGGCCTTCCAGTGCTGACCCCCGCGACGCTGAAAGCCCCGGGGGAAGCGAAGAGCTTCGGCGCGATCGGCGCCGATGCCGCCGTGGTCGTGGCTTATGGGCTGATCCTGCCGAACGATATTCTCGATTCCCCGCCGCGCGGCGTCTTCAACATTCATGCCTCGCTCCTTCCCCATTGGCGTGGCGCGGCTCCGATCAATCGCGCCGTCATGGCCGGCGACAGCGTGAGCGGCGTATCGATCATCCGCCTCACCGAGGGCCTCGATGCGGGTCCGGTTTGCTTGTCGGGTCGCGTCAAGATCGGCCCCGAGATGACGGCGGGCGAGCTGCATGACGCGCTGGCGCCACTTGGCGCCGAATTGATGGTGAAGGCGCTCGCCGCGCTCGAGGAGGGACAGCTCAGTTGCCGTCCACAGAACGACGCAGCCGCAACCTACGCGCCCAAGCTCGACCCGCGCGAGATGCGGATCAACTGGCGGCTGCCGTCGCGCGACGTGCATGATCGCATCCGCGGCCTGTCGCCCCATCCCGGCGCCTGGTTCGAGATCGAGCGCGGCGGCAAGCGCGAGCGCATCAAAGTATTGCGGTCGGCGGTCGCCAAAGGCGCAGGCCCGGCGGGCACGCTTCTCGACGACAAGTTGACGATCGCCTGCGGCAAGGGCGCGGTGAGGCTCACGGAAGTGCAGCGCGCGGGAAAGAAGCCGATGCCGGCGGACGAGTTCTTGCGCGGGGTGAAGCTCAAGACCGGGACCGTGCTCGCCTAGGCCATGCCGCGCTACAAGCTCATCCTCGAATATGACGGCACGCCCTTTGTCGGCTGGCAAATTCAGGAGAACGGCCCGTCAGTGCAGGGACGCCTCGCCGAAGCGGTCAAGGCCTTCTCGGGTGAAGAGTGCGTGCCGCGCGGGGCCGGGCGCACCGATGCGGGCGTGCATGCGCTGGCTCAGGTCGCGCATTTCGATCTCGCCAAGGATTGGGAGCCGTGGAAGGTGCGCGAGGCGCTGAACGCGCAAATTCGGCCCGATCCTATCAGCGTGCTCGCGTGCGAGCGTGCGGTGGACGATTTCGATGCGCGCTTCTCGGCAACGGCGCGGCACTATCTCTATCGCATCGTCAACCGGCGCTCGCCGCTTGCGCTCGACCGCGACCGCGCCTGGCAGGTCCCGCACGACCTTGACGCCGCCGCCATGAACGACGCGGCGCAACTCCTTATCGGGCATCATGACTTCACCACCTTCCGCTCGTCGGAGTGCCAGGCGTCATCGCCCGTCAAGACGCTCGATAGGCTCGCGGTGGCGCGGGATGGCGGTGAGATCACGATCGAGGCGGCCGCGCGCTCCTTTCTCCACAATCAGGTGCGCTCGATGGTCGGCTCGCTCAAGCTCGTCGGCGAAGGCAAATGGGCGGCGCGCGATCTCAAAGCGGCGCTCGATGCCCGCACGCGCGACGCTTGCGGTCCGGTCGCGCCCCCGTCCGGCCTCTACCTCGCTCGCGTCGATTACTAGCCGGACGCATGGTCAAGGGGCCGAAATTCGGATAGGCCTTGGCCGCGAACGGGGAGGGACGGTTGACCGCCCGCAACCAACCATGATCAGGCGCATTGCCACCGTCGGCGGGCTGACCCTCGTCTCGCGTCTCACCGGCTTTGTCCGCGACGTGGTCATGGCGGCGGTGCTCGGCGCCGGGCCGATGGCCGACGCCTTTTTCATCGCTTTCCGCCTCCCCAACCATTTCCGCGCCATCTTCGCCGAAGGGGCGTTCGCCGCGGCCTTCGTCCCGGCTTACGCGCGCACCCTCGAAGAGGCGGGGCTCCCCGCCGCCAAGCTCTTCGCCGACCAGATCGCTTCGGCTCTGATCGCCATCAATCTCGTGATCCTGGGTTTTGCGCTCCTGTTCACGCCTTGGGTCGTGAGCGTGCTCGCTCCTGGCCTCGTCGACGATCCGGCCCGCTTCGACCTCGCCGTCGCGCTCACCCGCATCACCTTCCCCTATCTCGCGCTCGTGTCGATCGAGACGCTGTTCGCGGGCGTCCTCAACGCCAACAACCGCTTCGCCTCCGCCGCCGGCGCGCCCATTCTTCTCAACCTCTCGATCATAGCCACGCTGCTGCTCGCGCCCCTGTTCTCCGATCCCGGCCATGCGGCGGCTTGGGGCGTTCTGCTCGCGGGCATTGCCATCGTGCTGCTGGTCGGAGGCGACGCCGAGGCGCACGGGATCGGCATCAGGCTGCGCATGCCGCGCCTCAACGAGCCGACGCGCCGCTTCCTGAAGGCGCTTGGCCCCGCGATCATCGGCGCGGGCGGCGTGCAGCTTGCGCTTTTTGCCGACACGCTGATCGCCTCGTTCCTTCCGACCGGCGCGCTTTCCGCGCTCTATTACGCCGACCGCATCAACCAGCTTCCCATCGGCGTGGTCGGTATCGCCGTCGGCACCGTGCTGCTTCCGGAGATGGCGCGGCGGCTTGCCGCGGGCGATGAGAGGGGCGCGGCCTCGGCCCAAGCCCGCGGCATCCAGCTTGCGCTTCTCCTCACCATCCCTTGCGCCGTTGCCGCCATCGTCATCCCCGATCTCATCATGCGCGCGCTCTTCGCCCGCGGCGCCTTCACCGCCGCCGATGCCGCCGCCGCCGGCGCGACGCTCGCGGCCTATTCGATCGGGCTCCTTCCCTTCGTGCTGATGCGTAGCTTCACCGCTCCGTTCTATGCGCGCGGCGACACGGCGACTCCGGTCAAGGCCGCGCTGCTTGCCGCCGCCATCAATATCGCGTTGAAGGTCGTGCTGATGGGGCCGCTCGCGCAAGTGGGGCTCGCGCTCGCGACGAGCGCGGGCGCCTGGATCAATCTCAGCCTGCTTGCCTATTTTGCCCGCCGCCAGGGCTTCGCCGTGTCCGGCGCCGCCATCGGCAAGCCGGTAATGAAACTGATTGCCGCGGGGCTCGTGCTCGCGGCGGCCCTCTTCGTCGGCGCCTACGGGTTGGAGCGCGCGCTCGCGGACATGACCAAGTTCCGCGACGAAACCGCGCTCGCGATCCTCGTCGTGTTGGCGACCGTGGTCTATGCGCTCGCGGTGTTGCTGCTGCTGGGGCGGCCCTGGCTCAACAGCCTGTTGCGCGAGGTGACCGTCGCCGCCGACACCAAGGCGCCGCCCGACCTCGAGCAACCCGATCTCACCGACGATTCCGCCGTGCTGCCCGACAACGAGCCTCCGCCCAAGGCCTAAGCGAAGGCGCGAAGATCGACGAGCGTGACCGAGCTGGGGTCGATCGCCCGGCCGAGAAAGATCGCGCCGACGCGCGCGAAGCGCTCGGGCGAATCGGTGGCGAAGAAGCGCACATCGCCGCCCGATCCCACCACGGCCCCGCTGGCGAGCCCGGCAGCCGAAAGCGCCTCGGTGACCGCCGCGGCCGTGGTCTCGGCCGAATCCACCAGCGCCACGTCGCGGCCGATCACGGCCTTGATGGCGCTCGCAAGCACCGGAAAATGGGTGCAGCCGAGCACGAGCGTATCGGGCGCTTCGGGGCCTGAGAACAATGTGCCGAGATAGTGCTCGGCCGCGGCACGCGTCGCGTGGGTGTCGGCCCAGCCCTCTTCGGCCAGCGCCACGAACACCCCGCAAGGCTGCTGCGTCACTTCGGCATCGCTCATCAAGCGGCGGATGGCGAGGGCGTAGGCGCCGCCTCTGACCGTGCCCTCGGTCGCGATCACGGCGATGCGGCGATTTACGGTCGCGGCGACACCTGCGCGCGCTCCGGGCTCGATCACGCCGATCACGGGGAGAGGCGTGAAGGCTTCTTGCAACAGACCGAGCGCCACGGCCGAGGCGGTGTTGCAGGCGACCACCAGCATCTTCACGCCTTCATCGAGCAGGAGCCGCGTCGCCTGGAGCGCGTAAGCCTGCACCGTCTCCGGACTCTTGGTGCCGTAAGGCAGCCGCGCGGTGTCGCCGAGATAGACGAAGTGCTCGTCGGGGAGGCGCGCGGCCAGCGCCTTCAGCACGGTGAGCCCGCCCATGCCGGAGTCGAACACCCCGATCGGCCGGGGATCACCCGGCATCGGCGCCCCCGAAGGTCTCGAAATAGAGCGCGATGAAGCGCCGGTAGACTGCGGTCAGCGCCTCGAGGTCCGCGACCGCGACATGCTCGTCGGCCTTGTGGATCGATGCTGTGGTGAGCCCGAATTCGACCACGGGGCAATATTCCTTGATGAAGCGGGCATCGGAGGTCCCGCCGTCGGTCGAAAGCGAGGGCGTGAGGCCCGTGACCTCGTTGATGGCCTCGCTCAACAGCGCATCGAGCGGGCCGGGGTCGGTCAGGAAAGAGACGCTCGGCGGCTCGAAGTCGATGCTCAGCGACAGATCGGAGCCCGAGAGCGCGATCGCCGCCTGTTCATTGATATGCGCTTTCAGCGACTCGGCGCTGTGGCGGTCGTTGAACCGCACGTTGAAGCGCGCCGTAACCGTCGCCGGAATGATATTGGTGGTGGCATTACCGACATCGACGCTGGTCACTTCGAAATTCGACGGCGAGAAATGCGCGCTGCCGTAATCGAGCGGCGTGTCGTAGAGCCTTGCGATGATCTTCACCAGCCCTTTGACCGGATTGTTGGCGAGATGCGGATAGGCGACGTGCCCTTGCACGCCGGTCACGTTGAGGATCCCGTTCAAGCTGCCGCGCCTGCCGATCTTGAGCGCTTCGCCGATGCGCTTGGCGTTGGTCGGCTCGCCCACAATGCAATGGTCGAGCCGCTCGCCTTGCTCCTTCATCCAAGCGAGCACCTTGGTCGTGCCGTTGATCGCGGGTCCTTCTTCGTCGCCGGTGATGAGAAAGCTGATCGAGCCGTCGAGCTCGCGGCCGCGCGACTTGATGTAATCGAGCGCCGCCGCGGTGAAGCAGGCAATCGCGCCCTTCATGTCCGATGCGCCCCGGCCGTAAAGCACCCCGTCGCTGATCTCGGCGGCAAAGGGCGGGTGGCGCCACAGGGCGGAATCGCCGGGCGGGACGACATCGACATGGCCCGCGAAGCAGAGATGCGGCGGCCCGTCGCCGAAACGCGCATAGAGATTGTCGACCGGCGGGGTGTCCTCGTCCTTGAAATTGAGGCGCCAGAAGGTGAAGCGCGCGGGCTTCAGCGCTCCGATGAGCACATCGAGGGCGCCCGCGTCCTCCGGCGTCACGCTTTCGCAAGCGATCAGGTCTTGCGCGATCTGGAGGGCTTTATCGCCGAGTGCGGACATTGGCGGGGCAAAGGGTCACGAGGGCAGTCTTGGGCCGCACCATGACCGCTGCCCGCCCGCGTGGCAAGCCGGTCCGCGCCGAGGACCTAGTAGACGGCGGCCAAGGGATCGCCGCCGAAGCGGTTGGGCCCGGGCGTGCCTTTCAGCGCGCCGAGTTCGATCGCGAACCACAAGCCGACGCCGAGATAGATCAGGCGGCAAATCCATCCGAGCCCGTTCGCCCCCGCCGCATCACCGGTCAAGCCGAAGCAATCGAGCAAAATGGCGATGAAGACGGGAACGAGGCCGAACAGGGCTGTCTCTGCCGGCCGGTTGCGATCGTGGAAGCGTTTGGCGGCGACGGCGAAGGCCGGATAGAACAGCCCGATCGCGAGCAGAAACTTCACGATCCGCCCGAAGATGGACGAGCCGAAAAGGAGCTCGACCAGGAGCCACACGGCGATGAAGCAGGCGGCGCCGATCCAGAATTTGCTCCGGTTGATCCGGCCCTCGCGCGACAGAAACAGAGACGCGAGATCCAACTCCATCGGCTTCATCTTCGACGTCCCTCCGCGCAGGCTCAGTCTCTGAGCAATTCGTTGATTGACGTCTTGGCCCGCGTGCGCTCATCGACCGTCTTGACGATGACGGCGCAATAGAGCGACGGCCCCGGCGTCCCGTCGGGCAGCGGCTTGCCGGGCATGGCGCCTGAGACGACCACCGAGAACGGCGGCACCCGGCCCTGATGCACGAAGCCGGTGGCGCGGTCGATGATCTTGGTCGATTGCCCGAGATAGACGCCCATCGACAAGACCGAGCCTTCGCCGACGATCACCCCTTCGGCGACTTCGGCGCGGGCGCCGATAAAGCAATTATCCTCGATGATGACGGGATTGGCCTGGATCGGCTCGAGCACGCCGCCGATACCTGCGCCGCCCGAGAGATGGACGTTGCGGCCGATCTGCGCGCAAGAGCCGACCGTGGCCCAAGTGTCGATCATGGTGCCGGATTCGACCCGCGCGCCGAGATTGACGAAGGACGGCATCAGCACGACGCCCGGCGCGACATAGGCCGAGTGGCGCACCACCGCTCCCGGCACGGCGCGGAAGCCCGCCTCCTTGAAGTCCTTGGCCTTCCACTTGGCGAATTTGCTCGGGACTTTGTCCCACCAGGCGCCGTCTCCCGGACCGCCGTCGATCTTATGCGGCTCGTTGAGACGGAACGAGAGCAGGATCGCCTTCTTCAGCCATTGATGCACGATCCAGCCGCCGTCACGCTTTTCCGCCACGCGAAGTTCGCCTTTGTCGAGGAGATCGAGCACTTCGCTGACCGCATCGCGCACCACGCCCTTGGTCTCCGGTGTGATCTCGACGGCATGCTCGTAGGCGCTGTCGATGAAGGTCTTGAGATGGTCGTGGGTCATGGCGGCCTTGGTTAGATCAGACAGAACTGGGCTTGGCCCGGCGCAAGCTCCGCATCGCCGGTCGTGAGCGCGGCGCGGATCTCGGCGAGGAAAGCGGGGAGCGACTCGGTGCGGTGGTGAATATGGGCCGGAAGCTCGGTCCAGCCGGTCATCGCCTGGTGCTCGGGATGCGGCGTCACGCCGTGCACCAGGACCGTGGTCATGCCGATCGCATGCGCGGTCTCGAGATTATGCGGCAGGTCGTCGAACATCGCGGCCTTGCGCGGTGCGACTTCATAAGCGCCGACGAAGCGCTCGTAAGCCTCGCGCATCGGCTTCGGGTGGAGATAGCCGAGCGCATGAATATCGAAGATGTCGGCGAACAGGCCGCTTATGCCGAGCCGCTCGACCACGGCTTCGGCATGCTTGCGCGAGCCGTTGGTGAAGATGAATTTCCGCCCCGGGAGCGCGGTGAGCGCTGCCGCAAGCTCGGGCGAGGGGCTAACCGCGGTGAGATCGATGTCGTGCACATAGTCGAGGAAATCGTCGGGCGGCACGTCATGCAGGCGCACCAGGCCCGCGAGCGTGGTGCCGTGCTCGTAGTAATAGGTTTCGCGCAAGCTTTGCGCCTCGGCGAGCGGGATGCCGAAGGAATTAGCGATGAACTCGCCCATGCGCCTGTCGATCTGCGCGAACAGATTGCAGTCGGCCGGGTAGAGCGTGTTGTCGAGATCGAACACCCAGGCTTCGACGTGATCGAAGCCGCGCGCCGGCCCGCCGCGGTCGGTCATGGCGCTCCTCCGGCCGAGGTCTTCCGCCGGCGCCGCTCGATCAGGGTGCCTGCGCCATGCTCGGTGAAGAGTTCGAGCAGCACCGCATGCGGCACCCTGCCGTTGATGATGACGACGCCCTCGACCCCTTCGGCGATGACGTCGAGGCAGCTCTCGATCTTCGGGATCATACCGCCGGAGATGGTGCCGTCGTCGATCAGCTCCTGCGCTTCCGACGTGGTCAGCGACTTGATCAGGGTGCCGTTCTTGTCGAGCACGCCCTCGACGTCGGTGAGCAGAAGGAGGCGCTTCGCCTTGAGCGCCGAGGCAAGCGCCGCGGCAAAAGTATCGGCGTTAATGTTGAGGGTCTCGCCGTCGGGCCCGAGCCCGATCGGCGCCACCACCGGGATCAAGTCGGATTGGATGATGACGTCGATGATGTGCGGATCGACGGCGGCCGGGTCGCCGACGAAGCCGAGATCGGCGATTTGCTCGATATTGGAGGTCGGGTCGCGCCAGCGCCGCTCGAGCCGCTTGGCCCGCATCAGGTTCGCGTCCTTGCCCGAAATGCCGACCGCCTTGCCGCCTTGACTGTTGATGGCGGTCACGATCTCCTTGTTGACGCTGCCCGCCAGCACCATCTCGACGACTTCGACGGTCGCCCTGTCGGTCACGCGCAACCCGCCTCTGAACTCTGACCGGATATTCAACCGGTCGAGCAGCAAGCCGATCTGCGGGCCGCCGCCATGCACCACGACCGGGTTCACGCCGGCCTGCTTGATCAGCACGATGTCGCGGGCAAAATTGGCGGCGAGCACCGGATCGCCCATGGCGTGGCCGCCATATTTCACCACCACGGTCTTGCGGTCGTAGCGCTGCATGTAGGGCAGCGCCTCCGACAGCACCTTGGCCTTGGCATGGACCGAGGCGATGACGTCGGCCACGCTCTGGGCCGCCGCGCGGGTTTTCAGCGCGGGCCGGTCCTTGGGCTTGGCGGATGATTTGGTCTTGGCCACCTCGCGCTTATAGCGGCGCGGGGGGCGGCGCGACAAGCGATAGGCTTGGCTATTCAGCGCCGCCCGGCTCGCCTATACCTCTTCGCTCGCCGCATGATGGGTCAGGGGCGCCAATTCGATGCGTCAAAAGGCAGAAAAAGAAGGGTCCGGAGAATCCGCGTCCCGAGGTTTGCCGCCCGCGCGCGGGGCTCTTCCCGGGCGCGGCGGTTTGGCGCGAATCACCGCCGCCTTCTGGAACAGCCTTGGCGGCCTTCGCGAAGGGCTCTCGACCGAATCGGCGATCAAGCAGGAAGTGGCGATTGCCTGCGTGCTCCTGCCCTTGTCCTTCTTCGTGGCGAAAGACGTGTGGACGTGGGCGGCGCTTGCCGGGAGCATCCTCTTCGTGCTCGCGATCGAGTTCCTCAACACCGCGATCGAGCGCTTGTGCAATCATATTCAGCCCGAGAAGCACGAGGCGATCCGCATCACCAAGGACCTCGCCTCGGCCGGCGTGTTCTTTTCCCTTGTGCTAGCCGGGCTCGTCTGGGTCGTGGCGCTGTGGGACCGCTTTGCGAATTGATTGTCAGGACGCGAGCTCGGCGATGGCGGCGCGCAGCTCCTTGATCCCGGCGCCGGTGCGGGCCGAGCTTACGAGAATTTGCGGATAGGCGGCCGGATGCTTGGCGAGGTCGCTTGCGACTTTCGCCTCAACTGTCTCGAGCTCCGAGGCCTTGGGTTTGTCCGCCTTTGTCAGCACCACCTGATAGGAGACCGCGGCCTCGTCGAGCAGCTTCATCGTCTCCGTGTCGTTGGGCTTGATGCCGTGGCGGGCATCAACGAGAAGGAACACGCGTTTCAGCTCGCGGCGTCCCTTGAGGTAGTCGGCGATCAGCCGCGTCCAGCCCTTGACTTGCGCTTTCGAAGCCTGCGCGTAGCCGTAGCCCGGCATATCGACGAGATAGAGCGCGCCCTCTTTGCCAAGCACGAAGTAATTGAGCTCGCGCGTCCGTCCCGGCGTCACCGACACCCGGGCGAGGCTGGTGCGTCCGGTGAGCGCGTTGATGAGGCTCGATTTGCCGACATTGGAGCGGCCCGCAAAGGCGACCTCGGCGCGGCCGTCGCGCGGCAGATCGGCGACGCGCGTCACGCCCTTGACGAAAGTGCAAGGGCCTTTGAACAGCGCCTCGCCTTTGGCGAGATCGGCCTTGTTGAAATTGGTATTATCCGTTGTCATCGCCGGGCTTGACCCGGCGATCCAGTACTTACCGGGATTTCTTGGCTGCGAAGGTGGTGGCTACTGGATTGCCCGCCTGCGCGGGCAATGACAAGAGCCTCTTCATCCTCGGGCATGACGGATTGACCGTTACCCCTCGGCCTCGCCCTTGGCCTTGCTCTTGTTGTTCTTGAAGCCGAGGTTCTCGAGGAGGGGAATCTCCACCCCCTGCCGCGACATGATTACCGATTGCTGGATCACCGACAGAAGATTGTTCCACGCCCAGTAGATCACGAGGCCGGCCGGGAAGGAGGCGAGCAGGAAGGTGAAGAACACCGGCATCCAGGCGAAGATCTTCTGCTGCACCGGATCGGGCGGGGCCGGGTTGAGCTGCATCTGCACCCACATGGTGATGCCCATGATGATCGGCCAAATGCCGATCATGAGCAAATGCGGCGGGTCCCACGGAATGAGCCCGAACAGATTGAACACCGTCGTCGGGTCCGGCGCCGACAGATCCTGGATCCAGCCGAAGAACGGCGCATGCCGCATCTCGATGGTGATGAACAGCACCTTGTAGAGCGCGAAGAAGATCGGGATCTGCACCAGGATCGGCAGGCAGCCCGACGCCGGGTTCACCTTCTCCTTCTTGTACAAATCCATCATCGCCTGTTGCTGGCGCATGCGGTCGTCGCC
>Ga0081455_10004331_pt1 | contig 15985 bp, 14 predicted proteins | sample TabmetS3T2R1_FD_70207 | JGI IMG/M metagenome (GOLD analysis project Ga0081455, IMG submission 70207) | Tabebuia heterophylla rhizosphere microbial communities from the University of Puerto Rico - S3T2R1 | ecosystem: Host-associated > Plants > Roots > Rhizosphere ... | reverse complement strand
TTTAAACAATATCATGATTAGGATTCGATTCTAAATTTTAAATTGATATCTTCTCGATTTAGCAAACTCCGAATACACTAGGAAAAGTGTGATAACCCTTTTGAGCATCCTAATATAATCAGGGTTGGTGCTCGAATACTGGATGCAAAATGGGAAAGCAGCATTGAGTTTGATAGGTCAGAGTTCGACATCTGAGAAACCTCTGAAGGAGAAAGATTTTCGTAAGTTACTTTATCCATTGTTTCAACCCAGTGGAAAAGGTACTAAATTAGCAGTTTCTTTATTTTATCCAATTTATAATGCTGTCAAAGAAGACAAAAGGAACAGGGATGGATTTGCAAACTTCTTCTATAGGCATTTAGTACTCTCAAAGATGAATGGAAGACGATCTTGTGTATATTGTGGAAAAATAGGGGCTACAGAGATCGTATCGTACGTATTTCCATTTATTACTACCTTGGATAAGTACCCGAATACTTATTCTCGAGGGAGGGTACAATCACTGAACTTGTGTCTCGAATGTAAGATAACCAGTTTTGCAGCCAATAACAGACTAATGTTTAAGTCAAATAGCACTAGTCCTAAAAGCGATCACATATCGTGCATAATGTTTTTTTCTCAAAATGAAGAGTCATTGGCTAAATTCTATCGTAACTTTCTGGAATCCTCTCTTCTTCCCACTTTGTCATATAACATGAGTCTATTCAGAAAGTCAACCAAAGTGAGTAGGTCTGAAGAATATTCTACCTACGATAACATCTGGTATTCTGATGAGTTGCTAGCTGTACTTATAGATTTCATCGGTGAAAAAATCTCAGACTTCAAGAGCATCGATAAGCGACTTGGAGCAATATCGTTGTCGTATAATAGAGTTTTGAGTGGCCTAGCAGCAACGTCAATCTATGATTCGTTTGAGATTATCGATGACCTATACCCTTTGATCCGAGCTTTTGCCAAGCTCAAAGTTAGAAGTAGCAATTCGAATGCCTTCAAAATTATGTTTAGAAATATGCGAGTAGAAGGTCTTACAGTTAACGAACGAAACTACCGCGAAAGGAGAAGATTTTTCAGGAGACTACTTATTTATAGGGACATCGAATGGAAGAGTTTGCAAGTACTTGTCATGAACAAAGTGAGAGAAGACCGAATGGTACCATATCTTAAATCTTTTATCTTGGTTCTAATGGAAGAGTTATCGTTGTCAATAGAGCAGGAACTATTCAAGGTTGCTAGTAATGTAGGCTACCATTTAGGCATGAGGCTCAAAAAAGCTGAGTCAAATCCTAAGAGACTCAAGAAGGTAATCTATGAATTCAGACGATGTAGAAGATCGTATCAGCTTCTAGATAGACTTAACTTGTTTCAGGCTCAAGTTGAAACCACTGTCTATGCGGATCCTTTCACACATCTTCAGTACTTTGAAATTGCAAAGACCGGGTTCCTAATAGGATTGTCAAATGCTATATTTAAGAAAAAAGATGCTACAGATTAGAGAAGGGATTAGCTTTTTATTCAATAGTCAGTTTCAACCATTTGGGATAGATGAATGATTGTTAAGTGACATTGAAAGGAAAGCAGCCTTCACCTTTATGGAAATAACCTTCCTTACCAAAGTTGAGAAATCAATTTTAAATGCAGCTGGTAATTACGGGGGAAATCTGACTGAATTAAAGAAGACTACTGAGATAGATAACACACAAAGAGTATTTGTATCAGGCTCTTCTATGAAATGGTCTATCAAACAATACTGGAAGGAGAATGAGAACAGGACTAAAGAAAAGACTTCACATTTGGTAGAAAAAGAGAAAGGAGCTCAAATAAGTTCATCTTGCGATCCTTCTAAGTATATTGACGACGACTTGTTTGGTTATTTCAGTACCGGAAGAAATCTAGCCAGGTACGCCCCTGTAAAGACTGGAGGGATGATCTCAATATTTGATGTAGGCCCAGATCTTGATAACTTGGTCAGATTTTCAAAAAGATCCAACAATCACTCGTTGTTTGACAAGGAAATTTCATCTAATGTGTTCAGAAGCACCTGGGCTGTTGAGCTCGACCGGGTAGGCAAAACTGAATCGAAGTCTGAGTATGAAAAAGTGATTGATCTGCCTTTGGCAGTAAAGGAGCGGCGTGTCAAACTTTTTCTTGAAGCAATCTTCAATCTATGGCAGAGAACACAACAAACAAACTATCTTACCAATACCCAACCAGATATTATGACAGTTATGTTCAGACAAGATAAAGCGCTAATAGTAGGGGATAGACTATCAATTGATAAAAAATATAATATCAATGTGGGCAACTTAGAGGAAATGCTTCGGTATCATAGCAAAAAAATATCGCTTGGGTACATCGGAGCACACAAATCAATTTGCAAAAACTATAAAAGGTTAGACGATCTCAAGGAAAGCTTTGATGGAAAGCTGTTTGTATCTGATATGGTCGAATTAAAAGATAAACTTCTATCTGATGAGTTCAAACTTATCAGACGATAAATTTGTGTTAACATTATCATGAAATGAAATCTTTCAGTTTTGATATTGAATCTGAACTGGCACATTTTAGAGATCCTGGCTCTCATGCTTTTTTGAATACTTTTGTTGCTCCTCCCGCGCATACAGTAGTAGGTCTATTAGGTTCCTGCTGTGGTTTTTCTGAACTAGAGACTGAGAATATACTCTCCCCAAATGTGAGTGTTGGGTGTAGAGTGATTTCTATAAGCGGCTACCTCAGAGATCTGGTCAACATGCAGAATCAGAAAGGCAAAATGAGTAAAAGGTTTCCTAGGGCAAGGAAGTTCATAGTAGGTGCAAAGTACAAACTCTATGTGGCAACGGGTAAACCGGATTTGATATTAGGATTGCGAGAAGCAGTGGAATCCCCTAAACACGTTCCTTATTTAGGTATATCTGATTGTCTAGCATGCATCAGGAATATATCTAAAATATTGGAGGCAAAAGAAACTGAACTGAAGGAAACAGACATGGTTATCCCTATGACACATACATTTAACACTGGTAATGATTTGGATTATTATGTGACAATAAAAGATGAATGCAAGATGACAGTTTATCCACAGTTAGTAAAAACACCCAGATATTACGAGATCAGTGACTACGGAAGAAGACCTCTAGGCTATCAGACATTGCTAATGTCGGTTAACTGCAACATCCATTTCAGAAGAAAGATATACAAAGGATATCTCATTGACAAGGAACAAGTTTGTTTAATGGGATAGAGTTTTACGCTAAGAGCTCTAACGGAAAATATACTGAGACATTATTCTCACATCTTAACAATACTCTTGAGTATGCTCAACAACAGATCGAGAGCTTTGGGATAAATAACGAACCGCTTGTGAAGGCAATACAAATAGCCTCAGCATTCCATGACATAGGCAAAGCAGACCACCGATTTCAGCAATACTTGGTTGATAACGAACCCAAAGTGTATCACCCTCTCTTAGGCCTACCTGTTGTTTGGAGCATTTCACGGTCTTTACAAAGTCACTTGAGAAGTCTTGTGACTCTTTCAGTAGCGTCACATCATACCTCACTCCATCAGGATTTGTACGGGGACACAAGCGCTCAACAATCCTTAGAGATAACTAATAAAGAACATTTTGAGAATCTTGTTCTAAAACTTGCGGAGTTAATCGGAATCAGTGGAGTAGAACCATCGGATTTCTATGATGTATCGTGTTTGAAAATCCTGCGAAATGCAAAGTATGATTTTATGCCTTTAACGGTTGATGAAGGAATCACCCTTCGCGAATATTTTGTTACGATTCAAGGGATATTGAACTATTCTGATTGGTTAGCCAGTGGCGTAAAGAAAGCAAATAGCATGATGTCAACAGTCGATTTCAAGCGAAAGAAGTTTGTGTCAAAGCCATATTCGTACCAATTAGAAGCCAAAAACTTGAGAGGGAATATCTTCATAACATTGCCTACTGGCGCAGGCAAAACGGAAACAGCACTATATTGGATCGCAGGTAACATTTTGTCAAAGAGCGGTCTAGAACATACTCATAAGGTGTTTTATACTCTACCTACAACCACGACTATTAATGCTATGTATAACAGATTAACAGATAAGGCAAGATATGGGATCGACGAAAAGGTTGTTTCTGAATATTTTAGCAATGTTGATCTTTATCTAAATATTGAAGGGTCTGATCCAAGAAATGCAAATCTTTACCTGTATAAGAATTTCTTCTTTCCAATTAACATTACCACGCCAGATCAGCTGTTACTTGCTATGATGAATCACGGAAGATATGCTCTAAAATCATTTATGATGAGGAGATCATTAGTAGTTTTCGATGAGATCCATGCATACGATGCAGAAACTTTTGGCCTCATCAAGACTTTAATCAAACACTTGTACTGTCACTATGATTGTAGATTCTGTGTAATGAGTGCAACCTTCCCCAATGTATTAAGGAATGAATTGGCATTTCTTGAAGCGAAGGAGCTAATCTCACATGACGATTTGAAATCGGAGTATTCAAAGAGAAGGAGAACTAGGCTTGAGTTTCATGAGAGTACATTGCACGACAATCTTGAGACTGTACTGACAAGTTATCACAATGGAAAAAGAGTCTTGGTGGTGACCAATACTGTAAAGAGGGCTCAGAATATTTTCTTGAGCCTTGAAAAGCTCATGAGCGAACAAAGGTATCCTGCTAAAGATTTGTTATTAATTCATAGTAGATTTACATTTAGAGACAGAAAAAATTTGGAAAGTATGATATTCGACTATCCTAGAATAGTTGTTACCACACAAGTAATTGAAGTATCTTTGGATATTGACTATGACGAGATGTTCACTGAAATTTGCTATCCTGATTCACTCGTACAAAGAGCAGGACGAATTAATAGGAATGGCAAATTAGGAAATAACGGACAAGGCACGGTTCATCTCTATCTCCCTGAGGACTGGAATTCTAATAAGAATGTGGGAAGCCTTCCGTATGATCCTGAATTGCTGGGAAGTTCAATATCTCTTCTTCGAGAAGAGTCATCATCGATCGTGTCTGAGTTAGACTATTTGGACTTGACGAACCGATTTTATGACCAGTATTGGGATAGGAGTATAGAGGCAGAAGAAAGATTCGAAGAGATTTGGAATCAAGTTCATTTTATTTACAGGGCGAATCTCTCAGAAGAAGGGATGATTAAACTCCTCAGGACAAGAAGTGGCATAATGACTGTCAATGCTATCTCAAGAAGTCATTGGGAAGACATCTCTAACCTGGACAAACAACTTTGTGCCGCTTCTGCTCCTGAAAAAAAATATGTAATACAACGCCAATTGAGAATGTATTCTATCAACGTCCCCATTTTGAAATCCACCACTTTTACCCGCAGATCCGGTTGTGGAGAATTAAGTGAGTATAACATAGTGGAAGCTGATTATGACCAACGGCTCGGCTTGATTTTTGAAGATAGCTGCTAACTCCAAACAGAATCAGAGCGACACCAACAAACGGCTCTGCTAACTCATCTAGAATCAGATGCTGTAATTGAAGTTTGATTTTTGGTACATGAGCTTTCTTTGCTATTTGAGCATTCCTCTTGCTCTCTCCTGAGGATTCTACTTATGAGGGTGGTATATGTTGGGTAGATGACTATGACTCTGGCTTTGCTAGCAAATATGACATAGATAGAGCTGATGACTGTCAAAATGAAGAGGATGATGAGTACAATCTTGGAATATTGGTTGTGAGGACGGAAGCGGCAGCCGTACAGAAAGTGAATGTATTGAAGTAATAAATAATCTAGTAGAAATAGAAGACTTTGGAGCATTAAAACTAGGTTAATACAAAGTGTTATGCTGATGGAGAACAAGACTAAAGTGACGATAAACCTTTTGATAAAAAAGATCTAGTGCATGTAATGAATTTGGTCGCAGTTATAGAGAAGAATATGAATACAGATGTCAACAGAATTATACAGAAAGTCACTGTTTGATACTAATGGATAGAAAAGAAAACTATTGTCCTGATCTTCCAGATGTTGCATGATATGTAGATTTCTTGCATAATGCTCCAACAAAAAACCTACTTGTCAATCTGAATTTGAATCTGATTACTGCGCTTTTCCAAACGTCGTCTATGTCTCAGAAAGCAATCCTGAAATACATCGTTTACAATATGTTGATCCAGCTTTTTACAAAACAATTGGAGATCTCTGTGATCCAGATGGTTTTGTTAAGCCTGAATATCCATATTGTATACTAATTAAAATTCATTAACCATTAACCTTTTGTGTTGCTAGAAAAGTGGTATAAGTGCATCCATATATACATACATAACCATACATAAGGTATGGCATTACAATACATAGTCACTGGAGCAATCACAGTAATTCTGCTAATACCATCATCAACAATGTATGTTTATGCTGGTCAACCGGAAGAGACTCAAGTTCGGATTGAAGGAGGAAGTGAATTATTTTACCGTGAGGATGGATATCCTAGGGACACTAAAAATAGACCAGCTATAAATCCTGATTTTGCACCAGATGAAAGCTGTGATCTTAAATGGGAATTAAAGTGTATTCCAGGTTCACAACAGAGTTGCTTTGATGAATTGGAAGGATTCAATAATGGAGAAATGAATGTTTGTACTCCTATAGGTTGTCCTGAAGGCTATCATGACATATACGAAGATGAAGACAACATATGCCATTCAAATGAAATAGACTGTCCGAATGATTGGCCTTTGGTTAGCAAGGACTATGGGGATCAATGTAATCCAAATGCGAGTTAATTGAAATTCATTAACTCCTAACCTTTTAATGTGGTCTTCTATTGTAGTGTATATAGTATGAATTCTCCATCCCCGGACATAGATATGATAATGGTAGATATAAAATTCCTTACAATAATTCTACTATAACATGACATAAACTTTTGCTATAAGATTATTCTAGGAATGATGATGAGCGGATGAATGAAAAGAAGCATTCAAATATATTTTATAAAGTTCACATTTTTTGTGAACTTTTGACATCTGTAAAACGATGTACGCACTTTGAAACCAGAATTAGAAAGTAAGTTCTATAGCCATCTTAAATTATTGAGGAACAAAATTGAGATAAGCTGATAATGTATTGCAGTGTCTAATTCGCTCTGGAGGAGCGCGTAGTATCGTAATATGATATTTTATGAGGTCGGATCTATTATATGAAGAATGCCAAATGCCTACAAAGAATAGTCATATTTGTATTTTACATTTCGGAAAACAATTTAAGATCAACAGTTTTACATTTGCGATCATACATTTTCAAGGGTAATTTTTAAAATATATTCTTCTAATCAAGTTTCCTGTATTTATAATAGTACTTAAAGTAAGCCACTTTGCAAACCCAGTATATATATGTATAATACGCACTTTCCTAATAGCATTTGGAGGTTAGCTGATTTATGACGATGCCAATGGGATGGGCAAAAATCACAAAAGAGACTAGTAAAGAATTAAAGGAGACCAGTAGAGAATTTACAAAAAAACCTACTCAAAACGATCCTTTGGATGTAGTGATTGTTACCCTATTTTGGCTAACCGCTGCTATATTCTTGTCATTAATTTTCTTTCCAGCTCCATCACAATATAAGATCTTATTTTTTCTCTTTTACTTTTTATTTTCAATAGTTTTTATCATCTACAAGACAAAAATAATTATTAAGAGATATGGCGGAATGAAAGACCTTTATCAGAAAATATTGCCTGTAACACGTAGCAGAATATACAACAAGGTACCTTACCTTTTTGCCATATCTTTATCAGTATTTTTTATCATTTATTACTATGTCTTGACAAATCAGACTTCTCCGCTTCCTGTTCCAGACTTATCTTCACTTCATCTTTTCGAAATTAATCTTAGCACATTCATAACTTGGGTAATTGTTAGTACTTGCCTGGTCATGTTATGCTACCGTATACCTGTATTATTTCTTAAAGACTTCAATTATTATTATGCAAAGAGACTATTAGAACATTCAGTGATTCGATCCGATAGTCCTATATCCGAAAAAATAAATATTCTAAAGGATGTGTTGAAAGCGTACGACAAATATATTCAGAGAAGAACAAAATTTAAAATCAGTAATATCAATAAAATCTGTTCTAAGATCTTAGAAGATCCGAAACTCAGTATAGATAAAGTCTTGCATGACCTGACTGTATCATTCCAGGAAGATATTGGCAGCGAATTAAGAATCAAAGCCCAGCTTATGAATGATGGTCTTACACCATTGAAAACTATATCATCAAAACTTAGTAATGATTGGCCCTACGAAATTCTAAAAAAAGGGTCATCGGGAGAAAATATTGTATTATTTGCACGGCCTTTATTACCAATAACAGGTACTCTAATAACATTCATTTTAAGTCAAATGGGCATAAGATTTGAGGATATATTGAAAGCTTCATTAGGAATAAATTGAGTGAGTTTTTATCGGTGCACGTAATCAGCGACTTTCAATCTATTAGAATATATTAATAGTCATTAAGCTTTCAGGGAGGCATAACCCTGCCATTTCTCTTAAGCTGTTAATACGTGCATCAAACTATTTACAGTTCATATTTTCATAATTGATGGACTCCAACAAAGCTTCTAGGTTTTGTTAATCATATAGACTTTTGCAATCCGAACATTAATTTACTTTTCAATCATATTACGTTTGGCGAAATTTAGGTTATGAAAATAAATAAACTTGAATAATGGTTACTACAAAATATGATCTTGGAGAATCGATCCTATCTTAGATCCTATAGATAGAGGATTACTTATGAAAGTTTGCATCTCTTCCATATTAGTAACGGTGACTCCCTTCCTTCCTATGGTTTGTCTATCTGTTCGTTATAGTACTTCATAAATTCCTCACTCGGCGGTCCTGGCTTGCCCCATCGCGGAAGAGTTCCATTTACGCAATGATAGATCTCTTTATCTGCTTTGGATAATGAATTCCAGTTTTTTAGAAGAATTTTACGAAGAATATCATCTTCCTCTTTGGTTGGACAGATAATATCATCAGGTACCATTCCCCATTCTATCATGCAATCTGCTACGTCGGGCGCAGTTATTTGACCAGGCTCCCAAACACCATTCTGAATTTCCCTTTGAAGACAGAGTAACCTATCTAATTCATCTCCAGTTAGATCCCAAGGTGCAGAACATCTTAGAAGTTCTTCATTTTCTAACATTCTAGATTTCTCTTTTGTCATTTGTTATCACCTCCTTGATTGACCAGCATAGACAGACTAGCAGCTGCTTCACATTCATGCAGCGCTTCTCTTTGTTCTGGCGTTAGTTTGCTGAGTTTCTTCTTGCGTTCTGCTGCTGCCTTCTTTATACTTTCCAATTTATTCCTAGGTGCTGAGTGCGACTTCCAGTATGCTTGTCTGGCCCGTAATTCTTTCGCAAGAATTTCAGGTGGCACAATTTTCATCGATGAAATATCAGGCCATTTAGTTATATGATAGACATCAACTCTATTGTCATCGTCGACTTGAATTACCTCTACCAGATACCCTCTGCCATAGGATTTGTAACTATGATTAAAAAGTCGTTCGCGATCCTGTTTGCGATGTGGCTCTCTTTCTCCGATCTCTTGACAGATCCGACAACAACCCATTCTATCATTATACCATGATCCTGTTTCCCAGATGTCTAGAGCCCTTTTACCTGTTGGAGGTTCATAGGGCTTAAGCTGTACGTGACTACTACTATAAGCTATAACATTAGTCTTTACTGTAGATTTGGCCTTTGCCTCAGCCTGTGTCTGTTCAGGCTGTTCATTTTCAGCCTTAGGTTCTTGTTGTGAAATTGTCACCTCCTGCTTCTCGTCCTTTCTTTTCTTTTGTTGCTTCTCCTTCTGTTCACGTTCGAATTTTTGTAAGTCTGCAGGTCCCGGATATGCTGGTTTTCCAGCATGTTTCTGAACTACATGCTTTTCATATTCTTCCTGGTTATCGAAAACATGAATATCACAATAATTACATGTAAAACTATGTTGTTTTTCCAGGTTGAGATCGCCGAATATATATGACCCATATGTTTGTTATTGCGCTCCCATCATGAAAATTATTTTTATTATCAAAAGATGGATGGGGGTCATATTGGTCATATGGGTCATTTGTTCCATTAGCAGTATCATATATTCCATTCTTAGGATCACTTTTGCACCATTGTAAAACTAGAGGTTTTTGCTTTATACACTTGACCAGACTATGATTCAGAACCATGTCTGCTATGGCTCTCAATTTCTTATTATTTTGAAGTTTGTGTTTTGTCCCAACGTACGCCTGAGCATATTCATTTCTTGTACATACAGTACTGATGAGTTCGTCAAAGATAAATGGACGATGACTTTCTTCAAGTATATTTAGACATTCGTTAAAAACTGTATGTCTGGGGTTCAGACTAACGGCTGCTACCTCATCATACTGCTGCAGGATAACATTATAGAACTCCATTGTTTCATTTGCGTCTTCTGCATCCACTATCTTCTTTAGCTTTAATTTTGATATCGCTCTGGCTATTCTGTATAACGTCTCCAGCATCCTAGGCGATCCAAATCCCCTTGCGATTCTTACGTAATATTCTGACAGCATGAACTTTGCTTCGCTTGAGAGATAGGGATCGAATTGTTTCGAATACAGGATGTGTCTGGTAAGGTATTGATAGTAGTCTGGATTGCGTCTTATGCCATCAATCTGATTTGATTTCTTGTGTGCGTATTCTCTTATTGCCTTTTCTTCTCTTGCGGTTCTAAAAGCGAACGTAAGGTCAAATCTATCTAGGATCGTTTTAGTAATTGGAAGCTCATCTGCACTTACCTTTTCACTGTGTATCCAGTAACTACTTGTTGGATTTGAGGAAGCAATGATAACGGTTGGTGAGCTTATAGTCATGTTAATAGCATACTTGGAAATAGTAAACTCACCTTCTTCCATAGCATCTAGAAGGTGAGCTTGATCGGTAAAGGGCATATTTCCCAATTCATTAAGGGCGCAGATAGCGTTTCTGGCCAGAGGTACTGGCCCGAGTCTCAAGTACTCTCGTTCACCATTTTCCTTTACTATAATTGCTGTAATACTTTTTCCTGAGGAATTTTGGCATGTTTCATACCTGCTTCCAGGAACGAGCTTTTTAGACGCTCTTAATAGCACAGATTTTGCATTTCCCGGTTCTCCAGCTAGTAGGACGTTGATTCTGGATCTCTGCATACCCTTTCTTATTCGATCCAGGTCATTACCTGTGCTTGCAGCTGCTAGAAGCAGGCCCTCTTTTGCATGGTTAAATCCAATAACCGAGGGCGCTACCATCTTTACAAGTTCAGCTATAATTTTGTCACCTTTTAATTGAGTAAATCTTTGAATCGCTTTTTTGTCCAACTCAGTTAATATTATATCATGGTTTGTTTCATATTCGACAGATTCAGAATAAATGCATGGATAAAGTTTTTTACGATTATTGGCCGGGCCGGATTGGATAATATGACATTCTCCCGTGATGATTACTTTCTCTCCAGCAAGAATGTTTTTCGTGTCATCGTCGAACAAGATAACAGACAATCTTTCTATGTCACTAAACGTATTGCTATCCATTAGTTCAGTAACAATAGCATTAGCGAAGCTGTATTCATAGATAATAGTATTTTCTCCACAATTTGCACATTTTTTTGATTGTTTCTTTTCATCAAAAGTAAACTCTGGTTTTTGTAGTTCTATGGACATAATCAAATCACATGAAGGACATTTACCAGAGACGTGAGTTATCATCTTACATAATGGAGCTATACTGGATATCATTCCCTGAACCCTTAATCTGCCTCCATGCAGGCGTAATGCGTCCGAAACAGATAGAACAGGCAGATCTGAGTCTGAGTCTCGGTCATTGATACTACCACTGTTGGAACTCTCAGGGAGATCAGCTCCACCTTCTAATCCTATTAGCGAAACCAATTTAATCGATAATCCTCCACCTAACTTTTCCATATATCCCGTTCGTGTGAAAGTAAACAGGATTTACGCTTTCAAGAATTCTTCTCACTACATTAGTAAAAATAGTATTAAAGGTCGTTGAATCCAGCTTACCAAGGATTTCAACCAGTTTCTGCGGTATGTCCCGCAAAGATATTTCAAAAATTGGAGGTTCTCTTTGTAGATTAATAAGAAAGAGAAATCTTGTAGCATAATCCAGATATTTATGTTTTATATGAATTACACGAGTTTCTGGAACAACTTGAACGTCGCATTCTGAAGAGAAATGATACGTCAAATCATCTTCAATAGCTGAAATAGTAAATAGTTGGTAAGAATTATCAACCTGAGCGGGAATGAGATTTTCGATATCTTTATCTAATTCCGTTGCGTTACTACCATTTATCATCATTGTGAATTGCTCCCTTGATGGTGCTGGCGTTACCTACTGGCCTACTAACCAAATGTAACGCCTCCTTCCTTCTTGCTTGCATGGCATCGACAGCTACAAATAAATTCGAAACCAAAACCATGCCAAATGTATTCACAATTTTGGTGTTGACTATGTCTGCAATGCTTGCTATTAAAATTAAATATTATACTAGCTCCCAATTTTACTATCTCCTTCCTTTAATCCATAACCCTCATCTGCTAGAGCCTGTTGTAGAAGTTGGCGAACAGCTGAGCTAAGCGAGAGATGTCTTACCGTTGCAAACTCCTTTACTCTCCCCCAAGTCGTTCGTTCTACTTCTATCAATGTTTTCATTTAGAATTTTAAGAAATCTAAGGAATTTAAAAAGTAGGGTTTAGGAGGATTTAAATGCCAAACCCTACATAAATGAACAGAGCGGTATGATGGACGATTACCTAAGACTTGAAATCATAGAATATTTCACTTCTAAAAGTAAATTATCCAAGACTATGGTAGAGAAAGATTTTAAGCGACACAAACATCTAAGAGGAACAAATCGATATGTAAGTCACCATCGGCCTGAAATCTCAAAGGACATCGATCTGCTCGCAACTGAGGGAGTAATTGCTGCTGCGGGTACCGATCCTGGACAAGGGAAGGTGCATAGCAGAGGCAGGCCACAAAAATACTACAAAATCACTGAATACGGATTAAAAAGACTGATAGCAGATCCTCGTATTTCAAAAACTCAATTCTGGAAGGTCTTGCACGATTATTGTTCAAATCCTGATATTGATATTACTCTTGATAAATTAGAGGAATTCTTGCTGATATACATTAATCACTATGCGAGATTCCGAAATCATGGATTCACAGCATATTTTGATGTCTTTCATGCTCTGTGTAACAACTGGTTTATGGAAAAAGTATTAACATCTGGCGAAATTTCTACTCTCCAAAAGATTTTGGAAGTTTTAGCTATGAATCCAAAAATAGCTTTTAATGGTTTGGTTGAAAAGGTAGCTGATTTAGAGTCAAATGTGAAAGAAGTTCTTTCTTTGTGTTCGTATAGCTTGAGATCCTTTCATGATGTCGAAATAACAGATGGTGATTATAGTAAGGGAATCCCTGAATTCATAATAAAAAACATCATTATTGTGGATCAGGAAAAAGGCGGTGGTTTAACCTATGAACTTTCGTTGTTTGGAGTAATGCTTGTTCTACTCATTCTTTTTAATAATAATATGAAGAAGCTGAAACATGGATTATATATAAAGAAATACCCATTTAAGAAATATTGCGACAAGATTGCTCATAATTATAGCCACAAGCTTCCGCTAGTATTTGGAAGATGGGATCGTCTCGTGCAAATATTACAAAACTCGGCTATTTATAACTTTGATGTAGTCTTATTGCATGATGGTCTAGTCGATAGCAAGTCTAATTCTCTTTCTGTTATTATGAAAGGGAACGAGGAGATATTTCAAGGCATTCAGAAGATACTACGATTCAATAATAGTCTGATACAGGATCTTGTTAATGCGGGTTACGAAGTTTTTAAAGACTATTTTTTAGTTCGGTTTGATCGATGCGCTCTAGAGCGTATTAAAAATGATTTAACATTTAAGAAAATGAATTTGGTATGTGCATTGCTAGAAGAAATTATGGTTATATTAGATCCTTTATCGTATCATTATCCTCGTTTGAGCTTAGTCACCTTTACAACTTTATACCCCAACAGAATTCTAAAATATATGGAAGAATCATTCGCCAAAGAGATTAGTGCATTCTATTATCTGAACCTATTAAAACCCAATATTGATGTAAGTGAGATGAAAATGAGTTATGAATCTGTGTCGAAGTCTAAAGATTTAAAATGTAACATGGAGCAACGTTTATTGCTACTTGTTCAGGAAATTAAAGGAGATGCTTCACTTAGGAATTGGGTTAACAGGTGGAGTGAAGATATAGATAGTTTATACCAGAATATTCATGAGACTGTGAAAACTTGGTCATCATCATCTATCTTCTACTGATTCAATTTTTGGTTTTACTTGTCCTGAATCAATAAGTGACTGAATTAGCTGTTCAAACTGCTCCTGTTTTCGTATCATATTCTGAATCATTCTATCTTTTTCCTCAAGCTGCGAAGCAATATCTGCGCCTTTTCTTTCAAGTTCTTCATAATCAAGAAAGGTAAGATATGGTTCTATTTTTCTAAAAATCTCTGCTCTTTCTTTTTCGCTTTTCCTATAGTATGTACTACCAAAGTGACCAATAAAGAAATTAGCATAATCCGAAAAGCCAAGGTCGGCTATAGTTGAATAGACAAACCGACGCATAGAATGGAGGGTGATTTTCCTATGTTGAGCTCCAGCTGATTCCTCCCTCTGACCTCTTCCCATACGATCTAACATATTACCAAAAATGACTGAAAATTCGACATACAGAGATCGAATAGATACATAAAGATAGCCTTGAGATGATGCGTTCATTGAGAAGATTAAATCATTTACCATCATTGGAGGCACTCTATATTCAGAGACTGATCTATTAGTTCTCTTATCGTAGTATGAAACCCTCCTTTTCCGAAACTTATATTCCAACCAGTTCCGAAGTTGATTTGCCGCTTCTTGAGTAAGTAAGACGGTACGATCTGATCTGGTCTTAGTATATTCTCCTCTTAAGTATAGCCTAGGTGGATCTGAGTCTAGGTCTAAGTCACAAATGCGTACTGAAATTGCTTCTGAAGCTCTCATTCCTGTGGCAGCTAGCAGTATTACATATGTCTTCAGTCGAATGTTTGAGCAAGCATTAAGAATATCTATAATATCACCTTTAGTCAACGCCTTCTTATCCTTCTGAACGGATTTTGGGAGCTTGACCTTAAGCTTGAACTTTCTTACACTGACTTCTATATCACAGTATTCAAAGAAATTCTTTGCTGTCATTATACGTTGTTTGGTAGTGATTGGAGCAACGGCTCCTGTTAGATAAGCTGCGTATAAGGATAATACGTCGTAAGGATTCAGCTTCTTTACCTCATTTCGGTTACCGGAATTGAGAATTTTGTACACAAGGTTATCTATATTACACTTATAGGTCTTATGCACAAATTTGGCGAAATCATCCAATTGGTTCTTGTATACTTGTGCAGTCGAATTACTCATTGATTTTACGTTGTTAACATATTTGGCTGCTAGTTGACTATTCAATTCGCTTGTTTTTTGATTAGATATATCGTTTTTACGCTTTACAAGTTGCAAGATGGAAGTATACAGAACCGCTGGAACTTATAACGATTGTGTATTTATAAATGTCTATGCATGTTAAATTAACATATTTCTTAAAGATTATATTGACATTTGTCCTACTTTATAAACAAGCGTTGATAATTAGTATGAGCAAAAGCAAGCAGCGATTCACATCTCAAGGTATTGTTAATTGCAATAATACAAATGACAGATAGACGATCGATGGAGTTATGGATTTCATAGTAAGGTCCAAATTTTGTCAAAGATCATGGATCAACTATCATAATATAAAAAATATTATAATATCATTTAGGTTTGTTTTCCAAG